>Ga0209164_1000273_pt1 | contig 146973 bp, 136 predicted proteins | sample MTBNYHSulfiMetaG_FD_187458 | JGI IMG/M metagenome (GOLD analysis project Ga0209164, IMG submission 187458) | Enrichment culture microbial communities from rom New York Harbor, USA that are MTBE-degrading - MTBE-NYH (New York Harbor Sulfidogenic)... | ecosystem: Environmental > Aquatic > Marine... | reverse complement strand
GGCTATGGGGGGGATCGATAGGGGTAGACCCACAGACCGGAAAAAGAGCGGCACCTTCAAACCGGCACCCCCAATTAAGATATCCCTCAGCAGCAGAGGCTTTCAAAGGGGATGTGGCAAGGGCTGATGAATTCGCCGTTTTGATCTAGAATATAGCAGCAGCAGAGATCGGGCTTCCCTCGAACGACGTCCTCCGCGATGGGACAACTGCGGAGGGCGCCCGTTTCAGCATCGATTTCCCTGTTTGTATCCCCGTTGCGGCTTGCCACAAAATGCTGGGTTTTATTCATGATCCGATCCTCCTTTTCCCAATTAACCGATCGAAGGGGGGCTTACCCATACTGCGTAACGCTCAGGTCCGTGCCATAGCGCCATACTGTGGTCTGTTCTCGCCAAAAAAACGGGGGCACGGCAAGGCCGGATCTCTGGGTCCACGGCCCGCCGGCATCACAAGGTCGCGTTTTCACAAAAAGGTTCGTTCCTGAAGCGTTTGTCTTTGCACAGTACCTTTCTGTAACGGGCAAGGCCTTCCAGGCATTTCTCTCCGGCACTCCTCACTTCGATACGGATCACGCGTTTATCCCGACCCACCTCCTTGGGCTCGATAGTGATTCTGCCGATATGGGTTTCCGTATTGCGCTCGAATTCACCGATCACGGTATTCAGCGCATCATTCAAGACCACCTGGGTCAGTGCGGTGATCAATTTGTCATCGCATTTGACGGCATTGTTTTTCATGGGGTCTGATTCCAATCAAAACGTGTCAACGGCATTCTTAAAACGCCTTCAAACATCAGTCAAAACCTGCGCGTTTTGAGCTGTCGCAAGTTTTGGATCCAATTATCCGGGCTCCGTATCAATTGTAAGCACATGAATTTGCATGTCAACGTGCTGACCCCGAGAGGCCTCCCCTGAAACGACCCCGAGTCTGTACCGCCCCAAGCTTTTGCTTGATGTATCGGCCGTTATCCGATAAAAGTAGAACGTCTCGAGCGGCGATATAAGGAGATCATCATGCGCAGAATTACGACAGAGGTTGTATTTGAAACGGGAAAAGGCTGTTGGAACGGTGATCAGCGCTTGAAAACTGCAGGGCTGTTGCTGTCACACATCAAGACGGAACACACCGATGACGGCCACATCACCGGCTGCAGGGCTACGATCGCCTTCAGGAAAATCGATGAAACGGAGCGGATCGAGCGATACAAGGCCTTTTTCCCTCCGCTCCTCGATGGGAAAAATATCCTTGCAGCGCTTGAAAAAAATCTATGTCCCTTCTGCGAAATCGAGCGAGCGAAAGAGACAGTGGCGGCATGCCGCCGAAATAAGGATTGCGGCCACGGACCAATATACACCCCGGAGAATTCAGAGGATCGTTACGAAATCGACGCGGTCGGCCGGCTGTCGAGACAGCGAGCCTCGGCATCCGGCGGCCTGCTCCCCCGAGAGTGGTTCGATTTCACCAAAGGGTTCTGGTTTACGGATCCGGACGCCGTTCCGGTTTCAAAACCCGACCGCTAATATCGATCTGCGTCAACCCGGACATGACGCCCAATACACAAAGGAGAATGATCATGTTATCTGACGTCTTAAGCAAGATCAAATGGCTGGGCCACGATGGTTTCGAAATATCTTCAGACGACATCCGGCTCGTCATCGATCCCTACCAGATCGAGGACGGCAAATCCGCGGATATCATTCTGATCACCCATCCTCATTTCGACCACTGTTCGGTTGACGACATCGAAAAGATTCGGAATCCCTCCACCGTCTTTGTAACCGAAGCCGAATCCGCGAAAAAACTCACCGGTGACATCCGGATCGTCAAGCCCGGGGACCGGCTGACCGTCATGGGCATCGAGATCGAAGCCGTTCCGGCTTACAACACCAACAAGGATTTTCATCCGAAGAAAAATAACTGGTTGGGCTTTATCATCACCGTTGACGGCGTCCGGGTGTATCATGCCGGTGATACGGATCTGATCCCGGAAATGAATGACCTGTCGGTGGATATTGCACTGCTGCCCGTCTCCGGCACTTATGTCATGACTGCCGCCGAGGCCGTCGAGGCTGCCAAAAAGATTAGGCCCAAGGTGGCCATCCCAATGCACTATGACGCTATTGTGGGCACCCTGAAAGACGCCGAGAAATTCAAGGCCGCCCTATCGGGGGTTTGCGAGGTGGTCGTTTTGAAAAATTAGGGGCAACCGCCTATGATGCAACGTGCTCCATGGTGAACCATTCTCTATTAAGTCCAGAATTTACCTAAACACATAAGGTTTATCCATTCTTGCAGATCTTTAAAAAAAATCAACAGACCGGGGAATTTTCCGAAATCGAGGCCCTCAGGGAAACGGTCCGGAATGCAAGGATGCCGGACGCGGTGGAAAAAGCGGCTCTCAAAGAGGTCGACCGCCTCGCCAAAAACAGCCCGTCGTCCACGGAATACACTATCGGTGTGAACTACCTTGACTATTTGGTCAGCCTTCCCTGGAACCGGATGACCGAAGACCACCTGGACATTTCCCATGCCGAAGCGGTTCTGGACGCGGAGCATTACGGTCTGAAAAATGTCAAGGACCGCATCCTGGAATACCTGGCGATTCGCATTCTCAAACATGCACGCCGACACAGAATACTGGTGGTGGACGACGAAAAGGTGACACGGATGAACCTCGATCACGTCCTCGGCAAGGAGGGATACGATGTTCGGACGGCGGCCGACGGCGATGAGGCCTTAAATCTCCTGGCCGAAGCCCCGTTTGATGTGATCGTCACCGATCTCAAGATGGAGCGCGTCGACGGCATGACCCTTTTACAGCGCGCCAAGGAAAAGGACCCGACCATCGAAGTGATCATCATCTCCGGTTACGCGACATTACCGACCGCCGTCGACGCCATGCGGCAGGGCTCCTACCATTTCCTGGCCAAACCGCTCAAGCTTAACGAGGTACGGCAGACAGTTGCAAACGCCCTGTCCCCAAAACAAGGACGGTTAACCTCCCGGGGGCCGGTGATCTGTTTCGTGGGCCCCCCCGGCACCGGAAAGACCTCCCTCGGCATGTCCATCGCCCGAAGCCTGGAACGGAAATTTGCTCGAATCTCCCTGGCCGGGATCAAGGATGAAGTTGAGATCCGAGGGCATCGGCGGAGTTACGTCGGCGCCCTTCCCGGGCGGATTGTACAGGAAATCAGACGATTGGAATGCATGAACCCCGTCTTCATGTTCGACGAAATCGACAAAATCGGCCAGGATTTCAAAGGAGACGCCGCTTCCGCCCTTCTGGAGGTGCTTGATCCCGAACAAAACAGTCGTTTCATGGATCACTACCTGGACGTACCGTTCGACCTGTCCAACGTCATGTTCATTGCGACGGCGAATGCCGTCGATTTGATTCCCGCCCCCCTTCTCGACCGCCTGGAGGTCATCCCTTTATCCGGATACTCAGAGCAGGAAAAACTGCAGATTGCCTTCAACCATTTGATTCCAAAAGAAATCGAAGAGGCTGGCCTTTCCGATCATCGCCCCGTCTTCACAGAGGCGGCGGTTCGCAAAATAATTCGCGAACATACTCGGGAGGCTGGGTTGCGAAATTTCCAGCGGGAGATCGCTTCGGTTTGTCGCAAGAAGGCCCGGGAAATCCTGGCCGGCGGGGGGAAAACAGCATCCCTCACGATCGGAACGGAGGAAATCGAGCGATTATTGGGTCCGAGACGGTTTTACACGGAGGTCCCGGACCGGGCCGGAACGTCGGGTATCGCTATCGGCCTGGCGTGGACCGAGGCAGGGGGAGAGATCATGTTCGTCGAAGCAACCACCATGAAGGGCACCAATCAACTGATTCTGACGGGATCGCTCGGGAACGTGATGAAGGAATCGGCACAAGCGGCCCTGAGCTATGTCCGAAGCCACACGACAGAGTTGAACATTCCACAAACCTTTTTTGAAAATCACGATATCCATATTCACGTTCCCGCCGGCGCCATCCCCAAAGACGGGCCGTCCGGAGGTGTTACCATTGCGGCCGCTCTCGTGTCACTGTTGACTGATCGACCGTGCCGAAACGATACGGCCCTCACAGGAGAACTCACTCTTAGCGGCAGAATCCTTCCCGTCGGGGGAATTCGGGAAAAACTTCTCGCGGCCCGTCGAGCAGGTATCTCATGCGTGATCTTTCCGGCAAAAAATGAACCGGATATTCGGGAAATCCCGGATGAACTCACAGCTGGAATCACTCTGATTCTAACCGATGACCTGACGGAGGTGCTGAAAGCGGTCTTCGTGTAGACTATAGCCGAGCTATCGGGCCTTCCGGTCTGGCAGCTTTGGGCTGGGACTTCCTTTCGGCCTGTTTTCGGAGCGCCTGGCGAAGCGATCGGACACGGATGCCATCGATCTCGTTATCCATTGCGGCATACCACGGGTTGACGTAGGCATATATCTGACCGAACGCTCTCTCGCGCAGCATGTAACGGTCAACGATCGTCTTAAAAAATGCTTGAATACCCGATTCGCAATGTTGAAGGGACATGTTCGTTGCTCCTTTTCTGTTTTCGGGGCGTTGAGCTCCATTTCAGGTTTTCTGATCCCGCAGAAAGTCCCAGGGCGTTGCCGTCGTCATCTCTTGACAACCACCACCGGCACAGACAGGTTTCGGGGGATCTCTTTCCGGAATTTTTCCCATTGGCGCCGCCCGTCAGAAGCCGCGGAAAAAATGGTGCACACGACATCCCGATGCTCTTTCAAGTAGCGAAGCAGGTCTTGAAATAAATATGCGTCTTTGGTCTTCGCCATTCTGAGCACGTCGAGCTGGGCTTCCATTTCCCGTGACAGCTGCTCTGCGTACTTGAATGTTTTTCGGTCCAACCTGGCACCGATGACCGCGAGCAAAATTTTTCGCATCTTCGTTCTCACTTTCTGATGACCCGCCTGACGAGTGTTTCCAGAAGCATCACCATCCGGATAACGGGTTTCAAAGCAACTCTTGTGCCACGGCCAACACTTCCATTGCTATCATTTTGTTATTACAAGTTTTTTCAGGATATCGAGAGTCCAAGAGAAATATCGAGGAATGTTTCAATGTGCAATAGCGGAAAGAATCAATATCAATAATTGTATATGATTAAAGAGTGTTATTGATGTATTGCGTAAAAGCATCGACTGTTGTAAAAGCGAACGATCCACCAGGGAGAATTCCTGTCAATGCATCCGAGGCGTCCTTGTCCACGGAGGAGTGATACCGCCCCAGCGACAAAAAACGTTGCATACCGCAACAGACCATAACAATTTGAAACACTCCGCCCGATTCCAGACAACAAGCGGAAGCGTCGGGGAAAACGCCTCTTTTTCAAGGGCGTATGTTGCTTTTTGCAACATGCGCCGCTGTTGCTTTTCCATCCAGATTTCATAGTAATCCATTCTAAATCAAGTAGATATAAGTTCACCTTCCAAGATGGCACTCCTCTTGCTGTTCCGAGAGTGCGGTAGTGCTAGGACCCATGGGCGTTCTGCCATCAACCCATCAGGGTTTCAACATCAAAAAAGGAGGAGGCAAAATATGATCCGTTTCATTAAAGAAAAGATTTTTCGGAAGGATAGCGCGCCTGAAAAGACAGCCCTAACTGCACAGACCGGGGATACAACCATGAAACATGAGGCGGCGGAAAAAAACGGAAAGCTTCTGGTCATCGGAAGGGAGAGCGCCTTTACTCCCGATGTCATCGACTATGCTCTTGATATGGCCGACCGGTTATCTTATGACATCATCGCCCTGAATACAGCGCCGCTGTCCTGCGAAACCTTCAAGCTTTTCTCCTCTTCCCGAAATAAGGTCTGCCAGGATTTCCAGAGAATCTCCGAGGAAAGTGTCGGCTTATTTGCAGTCCGTGCCGCTCAGAAGAATATCCGGTTCGATCACGTAGTTAAATTCTCCGAAGCCGACCAGGCAATCGACGAAGTCAGACGGGAGCAGGGACAAATCGATTTCGTCATTTCCGATCTCGAAGAGGCGCATGCCGATATTCAGGCAGAGCAGAGCGCAAGGCCCCATCGCGAAATTTGCGTCTATTCGATGATTTGACGGGCCGCAAGGTTACCCCGAAAGCCCTATATTTTCCATGCTGAACCGATCAATCGCTGCCGCACTTTTGAGTACGGCAGATTGAGACCCTCAACATAAGGAGCAACCAACACGATGGATATCCATTTTTTTCTGAGTTTGGGTTTAATCGCATTTGCCGCGTTCATTTGTTTCGTGTTTCGAAAGAAACCCGATTGAAACCTATCGGACGAATTCCCTTCGGTGCAGACTGTGACGGGATCATGGGGTCGGGTCCCGAAAACAAATCGAACGCCCCACTGGAGTTCCGACCTACTGAACGAGGAGCGGGTAAATGACGTCTCAGATGATTTTGACAATGATCGTTTTGTCCTTTGTTATCGCACTGTTTATTTTTGAATGGGTTCGCGTGGACGTGGTAGGCATCCTGATGATGGTGCTTCTACCGTTGATCGGCCTCATCTCGCCCAAAGAAGCCTTTGTCGGGCTGAGCAGCAACGCCGTCTGCTCGATCATCGCCGTGATCATCATTGGCGCGGGCCTTGACAAGACCGGGTTGATGAACCATGTGGCCCGGCCGATCATCCAATTGGCAGGCAACAGTGAAAAACGGGTCATCATCCTGATTTCAGGAACCGTAGGAATCATCTCCAGCATGATGCAGAACATCGGCGCAGCGGCGCTGTTCATGCCTGTGGCCCAGCGCATCTGCAAACGAATGGGGTTCTCAATCTCTCAGGTTCTGATGCCCATGGGATTCTGCGCCATCATCGGCGGAACGATCACCCTCGTGGGGGCAAGCCCAACCATTCTCCTGAACGATCTGATGGTCGTTGGAGGTACCAAACTGCAACCCTTCGGGCTGTTCACCCAGACCCCCATCGGCATTGCTCTCCTGGCCGCCGCTATTCTCTATTTCGTTATTTTCGGACGCATGGTGCTGCCCGCAGGTGACGGGGAGACGGACAAGGGCGTCACCGCTGCACTGCTGGAGGAATACAAGGGGCTCGGCAACACCTTCGAAATCCATGTTCCGGAGAATAGCGACGGGGAGAAAACGTTGGCTGAACTGGCGATCCGTACAAAATTTTTGGTGACAGTCGTAGCCATCAATCATGCGGCGAAAAAAGAGAAGACCTTCGTTCCCCGAAGCACGAACGTAATCGCGCCGGGTGACGACCTAGCGGTGGTAGGGAAAGAGAAGAATGCACGAAAACTGGCCGAGGAACACGGATGGCGATTCAAGGAGAGTCTTGAGGTGTTTGCGGAAAGTCTGTCCCGGACCAACGCAGGCATGGCGGAAACCATCGTATCCCCGCGATCCGAACTTATCGGGAAAACCATGAGCGAGGTCAATTTCAAACAGCTTTACGGCCTGAACCCGGTCATCCTGTTCAAAGGCAACAAACTTTTCTACAGCGGGCTCACTCACCTCCCAATGCAAATGGGTGACACGCTGCTGCTCCAGGGACCCTGGGAGCGATTTCACATCCTGAAAAATCGCCCCCAACCCAGCGCCCTCACCTTCTCCACGCCCCTCGAGGGAGAAATCCTGAGACCACAGAAAGCGATGCTGGCTCTGGCTTGGTTCGCCCTTGCCCTTTTTCAGATTATCGCCTTCAAAATTCAGCTTTCCGTGGCCCTCATGTCCGGCGCTCTCGGAATGATCGTAACGAAGGTCCTTTCCGTGGACGAAGCCTATCAGGCCGTGGATTGGATGACGGTATTTCTCTTGGCCGGCCTCATTCCTCTGGGGATCGCATTCGAAAAAACGGGAACTGCCGGCTTCATCGCCCAGCAAGTGCTGAAACTTATCGGGACGCCCCCGCCAATCGTTATGCTTGCGGTGATCGGCATCATGACATCCTTCTTCACACTGGTCATCTCCAATGTGGGCGCCACGGTCCTCCTGGTGCCGCTTTGCATGAACATGGCCATCATGGCCGGTGGAGACCCACGAATGGCCGCTCTTGTAGTGGGCTTGTCCGCCTCCAACACCTTCGTTCTTCCCACGCACCAGGTCAATGCCTTGGTCATGCGACCCGGCGGTTACCGCACCATCGATTATGCCCGGGCCGGAGCGGTAATGACACTGCTATTCCTGGGCGTTGAACTGCTGATGATCTATTTCGTTTACGGAGCCAGTTAACCCTCACGCACCGGGGCTTTGAAGAATCAGACAACACCCGGCGTTTCCGATTCTCCGAATATCACGAGACCTATATCGTTTTCGAAACAACTGACGGCATCCGTTTTTTTCGCCTGCGGAAAGCATTGCGAAAGGAGTTTCAACCATGGCCATCATCACCCTCTCCCGGGGAAGCTTCTCTCACGGCAAAGAGATCGCGGAACGGGTCGCGGAAAGACTCGGGTACAAATGCATCAGCAGAGAAATCCTTGTCGAGGCCTCCCAGTACTTCAAGGTTTCCGAAATGAGGCTCACCCAAACGATTCATGATGCACCGAGCATCCTGGAACGTATAACCCGGGGAAAGGAGAAATACCTTAACTATATCCAGGCTGCCCTGTTGGAGCGCGTTCGAAAGGACAACGTGGTCTACCATGGCCATGCAGGGCATTTATTTCTGCCTCAGATCTCCCACGTGATCAAGGTCCGAATCATTGCCGATATGGCCGAACGAATCCTCTATCTCCAGAAATCTCAGCCCATGTCCACGTCGGAGGCCAAGACATACCTGGAGAACGAAGATCGGGAACGTGCGCTCTGGACCCGGTATCTTTTCGATAAGGAGATTACCGACGCTTCCTTGTATGACATCGTGATCAACATCGCCGTGTTGAAGATCGATGATGCTTGTGATATCATCTGCAAAATGGTTCAAAGCGAAAGATTCAAGGCCACCCCGGAATCCACACAGGCGATCCATGATCTCGCCATCAGCAGCCATATCCGGGCAGCACTCCTGGATATCTGCGATGCCGAAGTGACCTCTGACAGGGGTCGCGTCCATGTGCGGGTGCGTTCCCCGAAAATCCGAAAGTCCAGCTATGCCAGCCCCGCCATCGAGAAAAGTATCGCGGAGGACATGCGGCAGGATATCAATCGAAATGTCCTTGTGATCCTAAGGGACATCTCCGGTGTAACAGACGTCACCTGTACTGTGGATGATCCGAACTACCTTTAAAGACGGCCACCATTGATGAACATCAGCCTTCGCCAGAAAATTTTTCTTATGTTTTTCATTCTCATGGTGATTAACGGGCTGATCTGGTTTGCCAGTTATTACGTCGATTCCGTGCTGAAGCAGAAGCTGCAGATTATCGACAAAAAAAACAACCTGCTGAACACGATTCTCGAAGCCCGGCGCTACGAAAAGAATTTCTTCCTGAACCACGACGAAGAACATTTTCATCAGGCGCTCTCATACGTGGGAGATGCCGAGAAAAAACTCGCTCATATCAGGGAGGAGCACCTCAGGTACACTCTCACCCAGAACTTCGACGAAAATATGGACGATATCGGCGCCTACCGGAATGCACTGACCGCGATGCTACCCGACATTCAGAAGGACCGTCCGGATAGGCCGGCGGTCCGGGAGCGCATGGTCGCCGCTCAGCATCAAGTGAGCGAATTGGGCCGAAAGATCACCAACGATATCGAACAGATCGTTCAGGAGGAACGAAAACATGTCAACCGACTCCTGGCCCGTTCCCAAATCGGGTTCTTCGGCTCCATAGCGGCGCTGCTCGTCATTTCTGTCATTACGGTCCTTTTTTTGGCCGTCAACGTCAACGGCCCCCTCATGTCCATTGAAAACGCCATTGACAGAATCGTAGCCGGAGACGGTACCCGCATCCCCGCTGTCACCAGCGGTGACGAGTTTGAATCCCTGGTTGAACGCCTGAACAACATGATCACCGAACTAAACCGACGAACGGAAAGCTTGGTACAGATCGAGAAGCTCGCCTCCCTGGGAACGCTCACGTCAGGCGTTGCCCACGAGTTGAACAATCCCCTTAACAATATCTCCACCTCTTTGCAGATCCTTTTGGAGGAGTTGGAGGCGCCCGACCCGGACTACCAGCGCGAGCTTCTGACCGAAGCTGAACGGCAGGTCGAAAGGGCCCGGGACACGGTCAAGGCCCTTCTGGAGTTTTCCCGACAAACCTCGTTCAACAGAAAATCGGTCAACCTGAAAAACCTGGTGGAAAAGACGATCCGCATGATCAAGAGCGAATTGCCGGATGCCATTGACGTTCGCGTGGACGTACCCGAGACGATCGATGCGAGCCTCGACGCCCAGAGAATCCAACAGGTGCTGATCAATTTCATCATCAACGCCGTCCATGCCATGCCGGAGGGTGGCACCTTGGATATCCGAGGACTTGCGGAGCCGAAAAAGGAGTCCTTCATTCTCCAGATCGGCGACACCGGGGTAGGTATTCCCGAGGAGAACCTCGTCCGGATCTTCGATCCATTTTTCACCACCAAGGAGGTGGGCAAGGGTTCAGGGCTGGGACTATCCATCATCCACGGCATCATCGAACAGCACGGCGGACATATCTCGGTTGAAAGCACACCGGGGGCCGGCACGATATTCACCCTTCAACTCCCCATCAACGCGTGATCCATATGACTGAACCGAAAAAGGAAACCATATTGATCGTCGAGGACGAGGACGTCGCCTTGAGAAATCTGGAGCATATCCTGAAAAAAGAAGGATACACCGTCATCGCCGCGTCGTCCGGGATAAAGGCTCTCCAGCTTCTGGAGACGAGAGATTTCAGCCTGGTCATCACGGATCTAAAGATGGAGAAGGTCGACGGCAGACAAGTGCTGCTGAAAACCCAGAAACTTCAGCCTTTCACCGAGGTAATCATCATAACGGGCTACGCCACCGTTGACTCGGCGGTTGAGACCATGCAGGAGGGAGCCTATTCCTACATTGCAAAACCCTATAAGATCGATCATCTCCGCAGGGTAGCCCGGGAGGCTCTTCTCAAACGAAAACTCCGTCTTGAAAATCTTGCCCTCAAGGACGAATTGAAGCGAAGCCGGAAAATTCCGTCCATTATCGGGCGGAACGAAGCCATGATGGCCGTCCGTAAAACCATCGGTCAAATCGCCGGCTCTGACAGCAATATTCTTGTGACGGGAGAAAGCGGCACAGGCAAGGAGTTGGTGGCCCGAGCGGTCCATGATCTCAGTTCCCGAAGCGACAAACGGTTCGTCGCCTTCAACTGCGGTTCCTTTACCGAGGAGTTGATGGCCAACGAACTGTTCGGCCATGAAAAAGGTGCCTTCACCGGAGCGGTGCAAACAAAGCCCGGACTGCTGGAGGCCGCCAATGGCGGTACGGTATTCCTGGACGAGGTGGGTGACATGCCCATGACCATGCAGATCAAGCTCCTCAGGGTAATCCAGGAACGGGAGTTCTTCCGTGTGGGAGGTATCGATCCCATTCCCTTTGACGGCCGGTTTATTGCCGCCACCCATCGGGACCTGAAGGATGACGTAAAAACATCCCATTTCCGCCAGGATCTCTACTATCGCCTGAACGTCATCCGGATTCACCTGCCGCCCCTGAAGGACCGGGATGGAGATATCCCTCTTCTCGCCCACCATTTCCTCGCCCTTAAGGACAAGGCCATGAAAAAGGGACTGCGTGAGATCGAGCGGGAGGCGATGGATCTGATGTGTCATTATAGCTGGCCTGGAAACGTCCGTGAACTGGAAAACGTCATCGAGCGGGCAGTGGCTCTGGGAAGCGGCCCGACCGTCCGTATGGAAGATCTGCCCGACTACATACGCAATCTATCCATCGAAACTTACCGTCAGAGCGAATTCACGATTCCGACCCTGGAGGAGCAGGAAAAACGCTACATCCAATGGGTCATTGAAAAAAGCGAGGGAAACAAGACTCGGGCCGCCAGGATCATGGGCATTGACCGGGCCTCGCTCTGGCGAAAGATCAAACGTTACGGTCTTCAGAATCGTAATTCTTAAGAAGTCCCGTACCTACCCCACGTCATCCGTCCTCTCGGCAGCAGATATTTCACGAACGCTCCAGAGGCAAGGGAAAACCCCATCATCTGCAGAAAATCGTCCTGGATACCGTGGTTTTTTCATTGACTCATGCGGGGGGCTTTCATAATAATGTCACACGGAACATCGAAGTTCGAGCCACACTCAATCTTCCCCGGTTGAAAGCGATTTAATAAAACGTCACATCAAAGCGTTGGAGGCTTTCCATGCGAGATGAGCACGACCCCAAGAATCATGGCGGCCGGGGGCTGACCCGCCGCGGTTTCCTCAAAACCATGGGCACCGGCGCGGCGGTCGCCGTTGCCTCCGATTCTCTCGTCGGCTTCGGTAACGCAGCCGGGGCCGCCACGCCGGAAACGACCGTCGCCGTCAGCTTCACGGTCAACGGCATTCGCCGCGACATGGTCGTTGAGCCGCGGTGGACGCTCCTCTACATCCTCCGGGAAAAGCTCGACATCACCGGAACCAAGCCCGGCTGCGAACGAGGCGAATGCGGCGCGTGCACCGTCCTTGTCGACGGCGTCTCCCGGTATGCCTGCCTGACCCTTGCGGCCGAGATCGACGGCCGGGAGATCACGACGGTCGAAGGACTCATGGACGGCGAACGTCTGGGGCCTGTCCAGCAGGCCTTTGTCGAACATGACGCGTTCCAGTGCGGCTATTGCACATCCGGTCAGATCATGGCCGCCGAGGGACTGCTTCGCGCCAATCCCGCTCCCGGGAAGGACGACATCCGCGCGGCCATGAGCGGAAATCTCTGTCGCTGCGGCGCCTATCCCCACATCACGGCAGCCGTGTTGCGGGCTGCGGAACTCAAGCGGAAAAAATGAGGTGAACCTTGGCTGATGAAGACAAACGCATTTTCGAAGCGCCGGAATCGCCGGTACCCGAAACGCCCCACCCCGGAGAACAGCCCGCCCCCTGGGGCAAGACCCGCGTTGTCGGGGCGCCTCTTCCCCGGGTCGACGCCTACGAACGGGTGAGCGGCTCGGCCGTCTACCCTTCGGACGTGAAACTCCCCAACATGCTACACGGGGCCATTCTGCGATGCCCCCACCCCCACGCCCGGGTGGTTCGAATCGACACCACGCGGGCAAAGCGCATGCCCGGCGTACATGCCGTCATGGGCGGCAGTTCTTCCGGCGCCGAACTCCTGTGGACCTATAGCGGGTCGGGAACGACCCTGCAGACGAAACTATTCGACCCTGTCTGCCGTTTCGAGGGTGAAACCGTGGCTGCCGTGGCTGCCGAAAGCCCTTACCAGGCCCGGGATGCCCTTCGCGCCATCGACGTCACCTATGAGGTGCTGCCCTTCATCTCCGACGAGCGGACCGCCCTGGCGGCTTCAGCTCACCCGATCCATCCCGGCGGCAACCAGGTGGGGCAGACCGAGACGTACGCCAGAGGCGATGTGGACAAGGGATTTGCCGAAGCCGACGTGGTACTCGAACAACATTACCGGACCGCCTGCGAGATCCACACTCCCCTGGAGCCCCACGGTTGCGTCGCCAACTGGGATGGCGACCGGTTGACCCTATGGGAGTCGACCCAGGGCGTCTATGCCGTTCAGAAGACGGTGGCCGAAACCCTGGACATGCCCCTGTCCAAGGTCCGCGTCATCGGCCATTACATGGGCGGCGGGTTCGGCAGCAAGCTCCAGCCCGGGAAATACACCGTCATCGCCGCCCTCCTCGCCCGGATGACCGGACGACCGGTCAGGCTTTTCCTAAGCCGGGAAGAAACCTTTCTGGCCGTGGGCAACCGCCCGGCCAACACCATGACCCTCAAGGCCGGCGTTAAAAAGGACGGCACCCTGACGGCCCTTGACTTCACCTGCATCGGATCGGGGGGCGCCTATCCCTTCGGCGGCGCCCTCGTCGTCGATTGGCTGATCCGAGACCTCTATGCCTGCCCCCATGTCCGGACCGCCGCTACCGACGTCTACATCAACGCCGGTCCGGCCCGCGCCTTTCGCGCCCCCGGCCACCCGCAGGGGGCATGGGCGCTCGAGCAGATGATGGATGCGCTGGCCGAGGCCATCCAAATGGACCCCGTGGCGTTCCGCCTCAGGAACATTCCGCAGGTCAGCCAGGCCAGAAAAGGCAACCCGCCTTACGGCACACCGGGATTCGAGGAGTGCCTGAAACGGGGGGCCGAGGCCTTCGGCTGGGACGAAGCCCGGAAGTCGGCCGGAGATTCGGGGCCTATCCGCAGGGGGATCGGCATGGCCGCGGGCTTATGGTCTTCCGGCGACGGCAGGCCGCCGTCAACCATCATCCTCAAGCTCTTTGCCGACGGCAGCGTCAATCTGAACATGGGCGCCAGCGACATCGGAACCGGCACCAAGACGGTGATGGCGCTGGTGGTGGCCGAAGAGCTGGGGGTGCGGCCCGACGCCGTCCAGATCGAACACGCCGACACCGGCACCACCCAGTTCGCGACGCCCAGCGGCGGGAGCAAGACCGTTCCCACGGAAGCGCCGGCGGTCCGCGCCGCCGCCGTAAGCGTGAAACAGCAGCTCCTGGAGATGGCCGCCCGCAACCTCAAGGTCGACGCTGCCGAACTCCGCTATATTCCGGGCGCTGTCGTCAGCCGAATCGACCCGTCCAAGCGCATTGCCATAGACCGAATCTCCGGTGTCAGGATGGCCGGGGGGATCGTGGGGGTGGGATACCGCGATCCCAACCCGCCCAACCGCGTCATCAACCCCTTCGCGGCGCAGTTCTGCGAAGTGGCGGTCGACACCCGCACCGGCGAGGTCCGGATCCTCCGGTTCCTCGGCGCCCATGACAGCGGCCGGGTCATGAACCGGCTCACCTACGACAACCAGGTTTTCGGGGGCATTACCATGGGGATCGGCCTGGCCATGACCGAAGCCCGAATCCTGGACGGGAACCAGACCGGAAAGATCGTCAACGGCAATCTGCATACCTACAAGGTTCCCACGGCCATGGACGTGCCCGACGACATGGTCTCCCTCCCCATCGAGATCCCCGACGACGAAGCCAACACCACCGGCGCCAAGGGGCTGGGAGAACCGGTTACCATTCCCACGGCACCGGCCGTCGCCAACGCCATATACAACGCCACGGGCCTCAGAATCACCGAAACCCCCATGGACCCGGTCCGGCTCTGCGGTCTTCTGGCGGCCCAGCGAAAGGAGGCATAGCCCATGATGCCCAGTTTCTCATACGTCCGGGCCGGAACCCTGGACAAGGCCATTGAGGCCCTCTCCCGGGACGGAGCCTGCCTTCACGCCGGCGGCACCGATCTCGTCGGGTCTCTCCGAGACGGCATTCTGGATCCTGCCGTCGTCGTCAGCATCTCACACCTGGAAGAACTCGCCGGCATCCGCCAAACGGCGGAGGGGGGCCTTGAAATCGGCGCCATGACGACCATCCATGCGGTTTCTCAGAGCCCCGTCGTCCAATCGAATTACCCGGCACTGGCAATGGCGGCGGCGGCGGTGGGGAGCCCCCAGTTGCGCCACCAGGGAACCATCGGCGGCAACCTCTGCCAGAAGCCCCGCTGCTGGTATTACCGCGGAGATTTCCCCTGCCTGAGAAAAGGGGGCGATCTTTGCTACGCCGTGGACGGAGAGAATGCCCACCACTGCATCCTGGGCGGCGAGAACTGCTACATCGTCCACCCCTCGGACACCGCCCCTGCCCTCGCTGCGCTGGGGGCAATCGCCGTCATCGCAGGCCCGGACGGACGGCGGAGCGTCCCGGTGGCGGCATTTCACGTACCGCCCTCGGACGATTACATGAAAGAGACGGTGCTGGGTCCGGGAGAAATCCTCACGGGGATCCGTCTCCCCCCGCCGCCGGACGGTCTGCGAAGCCTCTATCGAAAGGTGCGGGCGCGCCGCGCCTGGGACTTCGCCCTGGCCGGAGCGGCCGTCGCGCTGCAGAGCAGAAACGGCCGGACAGCCCAGTGCCGGATCTTTCTGAGCGGCGCGGCGCCCGTTCCGTATCGCGCCGCCGAGGCGGAGGCGATCCTCGTGGGAAAGGCGCTTGACGGGCCGACCATCGCCGAAGCGGCCCGGGCGGCGGTAAAGGATGCCGCGCCCATGAGTGGAAACGGCTACAAGGTCCCCATGTTCATCGGCGTCATCGAATCAGTCCTTGGGGAAATGGCCTGACGCCGCGATAAGGAATTTTAAAGCACTGCCATGCGAAAAACCAGACAAAAATATTACGACTTCTTCTCGAAATGGTATGACGGGTTCATCGCCTTGCACGCCACCGACAAGCAGGGTGTCCTGCGGGAGATCCTGGCGGAACACACCGACGCCGGACCCGGCGACATCGTTCTCGACATCTGCACGGGCACCGGTGCGGCCCTGCCGCCCCTGGCCCGACGGGTCGAAGGCAAAGGACTTGCAGTAGGGTTGGATTTTTCCTCCGGCATGCTCCGGGCCGCCAGGAGGAAGACGACAGGGTTCCCTCAGGTGTGTCTGGTTCAGGCTGACTGCGAACGGCTGCCCTTCAGGTCCGGGGTCTTCGCCACCGTCACCTGCTCCCACGCCTTCTATGAACTGAAAGGCGACACCCAGACCCGCACCCTGGGGGAGATCCGCCGATGCCTCAAACCGGGAAGGCCCTTTTTGATGATGGAACACGAGGTGCCTGAAAACCGATTCATACGCCTCCTCTTCCATATCCGGCTGCTCTCCATGGGCCGGAAGCGCGCCCTTCAGATCCTGAGACACGAACAGGCTTTTCTGGAACGGCACTTCGACCAGGTCACCAAAGCCCCCACGAGCACCGGCAGATCGAAAATCTATATCTGCACCGGATCAACATCCTGAGATTCCTGGCATAATTTTTTCCTCAGGACCCGAAGGCCGCGAAGGGATCCGGCGGGTCAGAGAAGATTGCACGGATCTCTTCGACGCCCCGCCAAAGCTGAACAGGCGGATTCCCTTACATTTCATACGCTCATCCGCCATAACCGCTGAAAACATAAACCGGCCTCCCGGCCGAACAAGGACAGGCTCTGTTCGACTCGCCGGGAGCGCCGGTTTAACGGGACATGTTTCGGATCAATAGACCGGCACCATGGCGTAACCGCGTTTCTGGTAACCGATGGATGAAATCCAGCCGTTGGAGACCTGCATCAGTACCTTCGGCAGCGACGCCGGATCCACCTCGAAGTAACTCACGGCAACCATGCAGACCTCCAGTCGAATCCCGTCCCTGGCCATGGCCTCGAGAACCTGGTCGAAGGCTTCAAGCGACTTTTGATCCTCGGCGGATAAGCCGCTCCTGTTTTTTGAGAGAAGCTTTACCGAGCTCGCCATGAACACGACCGCGAAATCGGGTTTGTCGGATACCGCCCGGATTGCCGCATCCTTGTAAGTGTCATGGATCAGTTTGAGATGGACCAGGGCGGAGGTTGGGTTGCCGTCCCTGAAGTCGAACATCGTGCTCACGGACGAAACATCTTTCAATGCATTGTAGTCTTCCGCCCCAACGGACAATACCGGCGCCCAGAACAGCGCCAGGGAACACAGAAAAACGGTTATGTATCGTTTCGATCTTTCCCTCATTTGGATACCTCCTTTTCTTTTCGAGTCGTTGCCGGATAGCGGCGAACCTATGACACCGTCCTGCCGCAACGGGGAATTCCGGCGGCCCGGAAATCAGCTCAGGGTCGTCAGTACTGTTGCGACACGGCCTCGCTGCGTTTCCGTCGTCAGGCTTTCGTAGACGGCCTTGAACCGGGGGTGCCCCACCCCCGAAAAGATATATTGCCAGCGATAGGCCCGGAGAATCCCGGCCTTGATGCGATCGATCTCCTCCCGGCGGAAGGAGCGGCCGCAGACGTTCAGGAAATATGCTGCATCGGCCAGGCTCTGCTGCTGCAGGATGCCGTCCACGTCGCCGACAAGAGCGATCAATTCATCAACGGCCCGGTCCCGTTCCCCGGGGGTCAGCTTGCTGTCCTCCCGGGGCCATTCCAGTTCGTCCATGATGGCGTGGGTGGTCTCTTCCTTCCAGTGAAACAGGAAGATGTCTTTGTAGAGTTCAGAAAGGTTCTTGTCCGGTGCGATGCTCTGACGATAGTGCTCCTGGGTGAAAAGCTCGATTTCGAGGATGAGCGCCAGCACGGCCCAGGTGGAATTTTTCAACACGGCTTTCGCCACCGTGTCGGGATCCGGAAGGAACGTGTATCCGGCCGGCATGCCCTCTGCCATCATCGCCTCGATCCTCCGGAATAAGGCCTGATGTTTCAGTTCTTCATCACAGAAACGGATCAGCGACTCCAGGACCGTCTGGTTTCCCAGCCAATGGTCGCGCGTGATCTCGAGAACTTTCGCCGTAATGAATCGTTCCACGAAGCCGAACATATTGGCATAGGTCCGTCCCTGGATCTGACTCAGAAGCCGCTTATCATCGTCGTTCAAAAAATCGAACTCATCCACCTTGGAGATGCCGTCGGGAAGAAACTTCTGTGAAAAATCAAACCGCCGGCCCCGAATCACGTCCCGGTCGATATCCCAACGGACACGCTTGGACACTTCGATGCACTTGGCATAACGATCCACATCGATCGGATAGGTTGACACATCCATCTCTTCACCTTCCTTTATTGACGGTTATGTGGGATGAGTAGCGGCAATTCTTTTCAAGCCGCTGTCTTCAGTAGGACATGCTGAGTAAGACCCATCTTGAGGTCGGCACACGACGGTCGCGCCAACAGCACTCCCTCCCGGACAGCGACAGGAGACGACATGACGGCGAATGTTCAGGGGGAAAGTCTTTGCCGCAAAATCAACCGGAGGCGCGTTCAATTTGGAAGCGGCCGTTTTATTTATGAAACAGTATTTATTTCAGAAAACTAAATCTGATGAGCTCGATTGTCAACACTCGGAGCGGGCAACTTGTATCTCCCGCCCAGACGCATCACGTGAAGCGGCGTCAGATATGGCCCGCCCCCATGTCGTCATCATTCAGATCGGCCGAACACGAGGAAAGGCTCTCATTCAGGCCGGCGTTTCAGGATATAAACGTCCGCGTGGATGCCGTTTTCCCGGAGGATGGTCCGGGACCCGACAGCGGGATATTGGGCAAGGGCATGCAGAATCGGCTCCACCACCTTGCCGGAGAGATAGATCATCTGATTGGCATCATCGGCCTTCCCGGTCATCACGGCAAGGGAAAGCGCCCACTTGAGCAGATCGGCGGTCCTGGCGGCTGCTTCGTCGATCCGGAGGTAGGTCATCTGATTGTTGGTGTCGGTGAGGCTTTTGTCAACAGCGCCGAAGAAGGGTGAATCCGAAAGATTTTTGCCAACGGATTTTTGTGCCAGGAGGTCTTTGAGAAACCCTCGGCTGGAGGCCATCACCAGAAAACCGTCCCGAATCGCATAGGCGGGGCTGATGTCTTCGCTGAAGGGAAGGGGTACGTAACGAATGAATCCGCCTTCGTCGTTTTCCGTCATCATCGCCACCCCGAAATTGCGAACGGCAGCTTCCATCAGTCGGTCGATAACCTCGGGCTGTCCGACCTCGGCCAATAAGGCCAGTTCGGGAACAGGGAACATACCGCCGATCCGGACGTCTTGAATCATGACGGCCAGCTGGCGGCCGAAAGCGTTAACGGCATCCTCGAAGCCGACCCCGGTTCTATCCTCGAATTCCTTCTGGAACTCCGCTGTCTCCTCTGCATCGAGACGCGAGAGATCCAGAACGGACGCCAGGACCTGATCCAGATTGTTTTGCCAACCGTAATAAAGAATCGTTTCAGGCACCCAGGGAAGGGTACTGTTGGTTTCTGGCGGCCCTCCCAGCAGCCGCGCCGCATCCGGCGATAGCTTGGCAGGATTGTATCGAATCCGCCATTGGTGATGGAGCACCTGCCCATTGTCGGTCATGACGGCGCCGATAACAGGTCCGGCCTGATTGAACCCGTTCCAGAGCTTTTCGGTTTCGGCTGTATCGGCGTCACCGGTATTTTGGCGGTTTGTCGAATCCAACCATATATCCAAAACAGCATGGAGATCGATATAGACAAAGCACCGACCCTCGGCGGGCGCCGAAAGCTCCGTGCGCAGCGCGGCATAATCGTCAGACGCGCTCAATGGCCGGAAAACGCCCGTCTCTATGTGTCCCAGGCAGCGGACAATAGGCTTCGGATCCATAGCCACCAGGCCCAGACCGCGATGGACGGCGACGAAAAGGGGCTGGCTCTCTCCCGTATCGACCCTGTCCATACGAACGCCCTCCGTGGTTTGGGGCGTTATGGTCACGTCTCCGGAGAACATCTTCCCGACCCACTGGATCATCTCAGCCGGCTTTTTCGGCCGCAGCACCACGATAGCGGATTCATGCCAGAGCCTTTCCGAAGGTACACGCAGGGATGCCGGGTCCGGCCGCATGACGGCCATGACCGCAAGGTCCCCGAAAAGGATGTCGAACCAGGGGCTGTCGACGCTCGCCTTGAGCAGGGATTGAAGCCGACTCACCTGCTCGATTTCTTCGGGGTCGGCGTTGAAGGCCCCCATGCACGCCGGCAGATCGATTCCCGAGAATGCCTGGCCCAAAGGACCGGCCCTGAACGTATCCAGGCTTTCCTTCAAATGGACCGCTTCGATCATCACCAGGGTATCATCGGGCAACAGCTCCGCCGGTTGAATATCGGGGGCCGTCGGTCGATTCAAATACCAGACAGCGCCGCCTGCGGCAACAATGCCTAGCAGAACAACAATTACGATGGTTTTTCTCATTCAAGCGCTCCATATGGGATTTTCTGCGGGATGGTATCTGAAGAATAACACGTGCGCGGCACTTGCAACCGATCACGGGATGGACATGTAGGAATGATTGGGGTTTCGGTAGCTATTGGGTTTGATTTTCCGTCAGGTCTGCCACCTTGAGCTCATTTTCCCAATAGGCCCTGAATCCGGCCGCATATCTCTGGACCCAATCGAAAACGGCTTCGTTGCCCAAGTCTCTCATCGCCTTTTCCGATTCAATCCATTTGTGCTTGAGGATCTCATCGATCTGCAAGTGATGGATCATTTCCCGACTCAATTTTTGCATGTCGTTCATTGTGGTTTCCCAGGCTGCAATTTTAATGATGTCTATACCTACACCGCTGCACTGATTATACTAATAGGTTGCGTTTGCGCTGTCAATGGCTGGAGAAAAAAATTCATCTTCGAGCCTCCGGCAAAACGCCGTCATGTCCTGTCGGCTAACGCCGCTCTTAACAAAATCCGATGAAGACTCTTCGGCCCATTCCACGGAGGAGCCGGTCGCCCCCGGGTTCAGTCCGGAAGCGCGCGACCGGCTGAAAAAAGCCGTTCAGCAAAGGGTTGGGGAAGGGGTTCCCACAGCAAAGTAAGCATTCCGGACCCGCCATCTCGGGATGTTGTGATTCCATCCCCTGTGATGGTTCTGTAACCGGAAGCCACCAAGTTGCCGGTGATATGCTGCTCCCCGCTTTTTTCCCGGTAGAACGTTTGGAAGGCGAATTCCCGTTCTGACAGAAAGGGAAAATAACTGTGTTCGCCCTCGGAAGAAAGCGCTTGAAAACCGCCGCCATCCACTCGAATTTGTTATCATTTCAGGCTATCTCCGCCACCGTGCTTGTCTGTATCGAAACAGTTGGAGGGCAGGTCGGGTTCCCACTCCATTTCCTTTTGCAGCCGCCGGCAGGTTTGAATGCCGGTGCCTCTCCCCTTGCCGGTGTCCGCCTGGCCATCCCGGGGACTGGCTCCCACTTCCGGAAAAAACAGGTTGGCCCCGGCCATCAATGATGCCGCATGGGGTTCGTGGGTGCAATGTGCCTTGGGGACATCTCCCATGACCAGACGGCTGACGGCCACCATGCGCGCCATTTCCAATTCACTGATCATGCCGAATCGTTCCATGGGTGAGCCTGGAAAATTGATGCGCCGCATGATGCCGCTGTAAACGGCGCCGTTATCGCGCGCCAGCAGCATCAGGTCCACGATCTCTTCGACCGAGTGCTCCGGCCCCACCGGTTCCACGCAATTCATCCACAAGAGGCCGACTTCTTTGAATACGCGGATGGTCTTGATGCGTTTTTCCCGGCTCAAGGGCGTGTCCCGGCCCTCACCGAGCCGTACGGCATGGTAGGCCCCCACAAAACCGGCATCGAGAAGGGCCTCTGCCTCTCGGTGATTGATGTCCCGGGTGTTGGCGACCAGCGGAACGGATACCTCCTTGCGCAGCAATCTGCCGATTTCCAGCAGCCGTTCGAACGGATAGGTGCCCGTGGTCATCAGGTTCAGGCCATCGGCGCACTGGGCTTCGGCCTCCCTAGCCCACGTCAAAATCTGTTCCACCGGAAACTCGATTTTCTCTTTGAAGATACCCGCCCGGCGCGTGAGGCTGCAAAACAGACAGTCCATGGGGCATGGCTCAACGTTGAGACCGATGTGAAAATGGTTTTCGCCCTTGGCCCCGAATTGGACCCGGGACATCCGGTTGGCGGTTTCCATCAGGGCATAGGCCTCCCGGGTATGACGCTCGATTCGCATCAGCGATAATGCCTCGTTACGGGTCAGCGCCGCCCTGTCTTCTGCCTTTATGAGGATTTGCGCTATGTGTGGTTCCAGTCGATTTCCCATTTCCGATTCGTCTCCCTCCTTCCTTAATGCAACCAGTAACAGCCAGTGTGCCTGAAATTTCGGCAGGGAAATGATCAGCCCGGCCGGGGACGCGCCATCACATCCCGCAAAACGGTAACCGCCCTTACTTGGACTTGCCGGGATCGGATTTTACGGGGCCGTTGCATCGGCCGCCCCAAGATAGTCGCCATAAGGATTTTCAATGATCCGATCGTGGCAAATGCTGTGGGTGTGCGTTTCCAGGGCCATCATAATTTCTTTTCTATAGACATTCCACAAAAGCCTCACCTAACCTTGTCATGGGGCCGTTCACCCTTTGGATAATGCTAAACTTCATATCATAATACTATATTTTGTTAATCATTGTTATACAGCCGGTCATCAATTGAAATCAAAAACGGAAAAAGGCCAAATGGAAACTTTTCTATCCGAAAAAATGTCACGGGATCCCAACAGACGAAACTTGAAAAAAACCACTCTTCTCCTGGCGCTCACAGCCGTACTGATGACCGCCGTCTCCGTCTGGTATACGCACCGGCCTCTCCGCATCGGAGCAAGCCTCACGGGACGACGTGATGCATGAATTTTCGTTGGATAGCTACGGATTAAGAAGTGATTTCCAGGCCGTAAAAAAACTCGATTTCTCAAGCCTTTTAGGATGGTGTTGGACGCTGATGGAAGAAGGGTTGGGATGCAGTCCATCAAACTTACATTTTAACATATTGATATTTTAGTTTATTTTTTGCTACCCAAAAAGCAAGATACCCCCAAATATACCCCCAAAAGAGAAACTGCATTTTTCCCAGCATCTGAATCCCGGTCAGCACCAAATCAATATTTGTCATGGTTGTCCTGAGATTTTCGTGCTGATCTGACCCCATGAATAGGATCATTATCCTGGAATACATGCCCCTTCAAGGATTGTGTCTTTAATCTTTAATTTACGCGAATTGTGGCTGAACTATATTACCGTCTACAGTACCAGCAGGCTATCGAATCCACCGCGGGCCCTCCCAACAAGCCTATTGCAAAATAAAATAATGACATAAGCTTGCGGTGCCATATAGTATGGGTATTGATTTCGTTCACAGCTATAGAAAGGATATTCTCATGAGCACAGAAGGAAAAGAGACCGTTTACGTAAAGGTAAAGGACATGGCGGGGAACGATTTTATTTGCCCTTTGAATGAACTGATTGATCCGAAAAGTGTCAGCGATGCCGATTTGGAAAAGTGTTTCGAGGGGGATGTGGTCGGCCGATACGCCGGAATAATCAAAATAGTTGATTCAGGGGATTGAATTTTATTTGTCTTTACCGGTGAAGATTATTTCTGAATTATACATTGATCAAAATGGGAAAACCGTTTTGATCAGTGTATACATCGGTTAAGGGGTCGCAAGGACTCAGCATGGGGGAAGGCTATGTCTCAAAAAGTTGCTCTTAATGCCGAAGCACCCGATTTTTCATTGAAGGATTTTTCCGGACAACCAATGCGTCTTTCGGAAAACCGGAATAAACAGCATGTCATATTGGTCTTTAATCGAGGATTCATGTGACCGTTCTGCCGCCGGCACATGGCGCAGTTGCGCCAAGACCATGACCTTTTCGTGGCGCGAAAGGCCATTATTGTGGTTGTTGGACCAGAAGAGACGGATGCATTCAAGGCCTATTGGCTCAAGCACGACTTACCTTTCATCGGCTTGCCGGATCCCGACCATAAAATTCTCAAGCTCTATGGTCAGGAGGTCAATATATTCAAACTGGGCCGCATGCCCGCCCAGGTGATTGTTGATATTAACGGCATGGTTCGTTTCGTGCATTACGGTCACTCTATGACGGATATTCCTCCGAATCCAGAAATTTTGTCTATCTTGGATGAACTCAACAATGAGGGGGGTTCATAACCCAACGTGAGACAATCACGACCATTGATCGACGAATCATGGCATCGCAGAAATCAGGATGCCGCCTGCATCGTCTCGGGGCCGATAAAAACATGTGCTCCGCACTGTCGACCAATACCCTTGAGTATGCTCCGGAAAACCCATTGATGAGCCGGATAAAGGCCATACCAGTAGCCAAGACCCAGCACGCCCCGGGCTATAAACACCGATTCCAGCACCAGTTCGGTATAACCCGACCGGGATGTCAATTTGAACGCCATCAGGGCATCGCCAGGTGCCTTGATGTGCGACTCGAGCACCAGACGGTGCGGTCGATCGACTTGTGACACCCGCCAGAAATGAAAGCGGTCATCGACCTCCAGAAGCATTGGATCACGCCTCTGGGTTTTTAAACCGGGACCGCCGACGAGTGCATCAAGCGCCCCTCTGGCCATCCACAGTAAGCGGTTTCCGTAGTATCCATTTTCACCGCCAATCCCCTCGACAGTCTGCCAAACCGTCTCGATATCGGCTTCCAGAACGATGCGTAAACCCATGGTGAAAATAGTTCCGCCAGCATAATCGGCATCGCCGCAGGCGGCCCATTCCGGTGGCAGAAGGGTCTCGGGCGGCAAATCGCATGCATCCTGGTTGGCGTGGCTGCTCCAGGGGCGGTTTTCAAGGCGCTTTGGGGTGCGTGAAGTGGCCCGGTCCCGGTAGCCCTTGGAAAGTAGGAGGGGTACGCGCCGCCCTCCAACATAACCTGTGGCGACGGTCACCAGGATGGGCTGGCGTGTGATGGTGCCGGTGCTGGCGTTTGAATGCATTCGAATTGCCCTTCCCTTTAGGTCGAAGTAACTGTTGATATCTGCTGCTTTGCGGATAGGAGCAATCACGCCCCAAGGGCAGTTTTGCGCAAGCTGAAGAAGAACGCACTACAAGTATTTCATCCCTAATTTTGAGGTGGTTTAATGCGAAAGCAACCAGAAGGAAAACTATAACGAACGCTTGAAGTAAATCTATTCCTGAATTGTGTCGGAGTAATGATCCAGGCCGAACCAGTGAAAAGCGAAGAGACTTGCTCATGGCCTGATCACGCGTGTATTCCTGTGACCAGGCCATGAATTTCTATCTGTTAATTACCCGGGGATAGAGACTGGGGAAGCCTTTCCGATCGCTTCCATTGTCTCCTCGTATTTGCTGCGCATGTCGACAGTGCCTTGCTCGAGGTCTTTTTTGATGGGACTCCAATCCGAGGGGCACTCCGTGCGTAGTTGTTCGACCCGATTGGCCATATCGTCTACGAGCATGTTAAGATCCTGGATGTTCATGAGCATCTTTTCTCTTTCAGCTGTACCGAGTTTATCGACCTTTCGCATTGTATCGTAGAGTTTAGCCTTCCATGAGGTCATCTCCGATTCCATTGCCGAACAAAAGTCCTTTACGTCCATGGCCGTCCTCCTTTTGGTCTGACGTTCAATTTGAAGGGAAACGATTGAAGCAAAAATCCCTTGTCAAGAATCCTCTACAAGGCATGCAGTGATTTGAATGGACTAGATTAGAGGTTTTGAGCTATTGCTGATAAAAGCGCGAAAATCAGGGGCTAAAGGATGTTTACCGCATTCCTTGTTAAGAGATATACTTTCTTACGAATTGCGCTAAAAGTCAATATATTTGATTGGGCTCTTTGTACTATCGCTTTAGCCTTGGCGATCCTCATCGTGACCCGTACATTCGTTTGAATATCTCTTTTGAAACCAGATCACCGATCGGCAGGCTGCCGGAAATGAACTGAGTGTGCCCGAACCGTTTGGTCGATAGATGATGCCCAGCCTGCAGAGCGCCCCCCTCGAAAAACCCCGGGAACGCACGGGAACACCCAACGTGAGGGGGGCCTGTCAGCAGGCACTTGCGCACGGTCTCACACCGCGCATAGCCCGCCTTGTCGTAAAGGACCACGCTTTCGTAGTTGCCTGCTTCGATGTCTTTCGTTCGGGCAGAATATACGAGCTGCAGGCGCCTGGGCTTTCTGCTGTAAACCAGTTATCCTGCCAGCCAGGGATTGGCTGCCAACCGCCGCGCGAAAACGATCCTTGGTCTTCGGTGCGACGTCCTCAATGCTGCCGTCGAAGTAGGTGATTGTCATTATCCCCGGTTCCAACTGCAACAGCCATGAACACTCCAGGGCCAACAAAATAGGGTACAACTATTGTAAGTTTAAATCTCGGCTTTTGCTTCCGCCATTTTTACGATCGGCAGCAAATGAGTCCCTTTTCCTGTGATCTTGTCCATCAATTTTTGGGATGCACTTCGGTAAAACAGGGATACATTTATTTGACCACCTTTTAGGTCTTTTTGGGGTAACATAAAGGTTTCAAACAATGATTGTTTAGGCGGCACCCGCTTGTCTTTCAGTATTTCACGGGCTTTAGAGATATTTAGGACAGGGTTGCCTTTGCCATCGCCGAAGATTGTATTGTAGATGATGGTATCATTAGGTAAATATTGGTTTTTATCCCTCACCCCAGAAGTAAATACGGTGTTCCCGCTCTTATCTTTGACCTCAATTTCAAGCCACATCTGGCGAACATCCGTCAGCCCCGTGGGCAGGTAATGACCCGCGCCGATATTTTTCACTTCAATCACCAATTTTTTTTGATCCAAATGCTTCTTGTCAATGGCAAGGGCAGCGGAATTTTGTAACCGCGATATGGCCATTTGGGATTTTTCCAGGTCGCCATTCAATTCCGGAAGATAGGCATTGGCACCCACAAAATAATGTGTGAAGATATGCTCCCTTTCCGGCCCACCATCAGCTGCATACCCGGGATTGGCCGGCCTTTCGGTACTTCCTGTTGCCGGAACGTCCGGCCGCTGGTACATATGGCAACCCTGGCAGGTAATGCGCTCATTTGGGTTATCTGAATTGTAAGGGCCGTTTTTCCATTCGGTGTAGGTCGTTTCCAGATCCGTCTCAAATACCACATGCTTCACATCATGACATGTCCCGCAAATTTCAGAGTTAGTGTGAAATTCGGAATAGGCAACCCCATGATAGTCTGATTCTGAATCTTTGAATGGCCCCCGTTTAACCCCGGGATCACCTTCTCCGTTTCCGGGTTCAAGTTTCAGATCGTTGTTGTAAATTTTGTGGGCTGTGATGGCGGAATGGCAATAATCACATTGAATTCCCATTTGAGCCAGTTCCGGAATTTTTTCTCTGTCATCTGAGGATGTTGTCGGGTAACCGGTAACAAATCCGACAGGTGTGTGGCATTTTACACAAGATTCAGCTTCTTTGATTTCATCTGGGTCATTCAAACCTTTGCGAAAAAAATCTGAAAAATTTTTATAAACCCTATCCTTATGAGAAAAATGATGCATTGAGTTTTCCCATTGTGCATAAATATCCGAATGGCAGGCGCCACAGGTGTCCGCAGCGACAAACTGATCGATATGAAACGTCTGCGTTACCTCTTCTTGACCGCTATTAAAATAAAATTTATACACAATCGCCAGTACGACTGCGAGGATCATCAACGACGCTTTTACAAGGTGTTTATTGGTGTTCAAATCCGCCATTTCTTTGTTGCCTCCATTTTATCATCATGCCAAAAATTTCATCTCCTGAACGACTTCAAGATGGGGGAGGGATCGATGTTTGTGCTGAATTCCATTTATTTTTTACAACGTATTGCCGGATTTGTCAAAGCCGCATATGCAGGTGCGCTGCCGAAATAGAAGAAACATCAAGCATGTTTCGGCACACCTCACGATGAGACCATCGGAACCACAGTCAGGCACGCCCGCAAGGCCCATATCGATGAAACGTCTTCCCCCGGTAGCGGCTGACCTTGATTGGCTCCGGGTCATGGCCAACGATGACGAGGCTTTCTTAAATATTCATCCGAACCGTTCAAAAGAGGCCTTCGAGGCGCTGATTGAAAAATGGAGCGGCATCTTGATCAGCGATGACTATGGCGTCTATCAGAAATGGGCCGCCAAGCAACAGACCTGCCTGGCGCATCTGATCCGCAGAGCCAAAGGATTGAGAGAAAGAAAGGACCCCGACATCGCCAGGTTCGGCATATGGTGCACGAGTGAACCTCAACGATTATCCAAAATGGCGAAAAAGCCGCCAACCCAGGGAGAATGGAACGCCTTTTATGCAAGGCGCTGTCGGTTGAGCGGGCTTTATCGTGACGATAAAAACGACGCTGGGCGAATGGCGCGCCGTCTGGACAAGGAGATTGATTCCCTGTTCTTTTTCCTTGACGAGGAGGGCGTTGACCCCACCAACAGCCAGGCCGAATCAGCTCCGTGAAGGAATGGTCTGCGAAAATTTGGTTAAAATACCAGTTGCATAACCGCGGAGATCATTACGAGATCGAATTGCTCGCTCTTCCCAAGACCAATGGGGTCTCCATTCGCTGCACGACGGACGGATCCTCTCCTGCCAGTATGGGCTTCGCCACGTACGACGGTCCCTTTCGCGTTCCTGAAAAATGCCGCGTTGTGTGCGCCGTGGCCGTAGCCTCAGGTCATGATCTGAACTCCGAGACGATCCGTATCTCGATTCCCCAGCCTGGAACGGATCTCCGCCCCCCAATCGATCTGACCATTCCGGCCCGCTGGAATCAAAAAACAAAGCTCGATGACGCTGGGGCGGTTTGGAATTTCATCCAGCGAATGGGAAATGCCGCACGGGTCAGCGCCTATGACATCAGCCTCACGGCCGAAAGCACCGATGGTCAGCAGAACATTGAATACTCAGGCGCCCTGGAAGGCGGCTATGATGGGATCGCTTTGAAATCGGTCGCGGAGAAACTCCAGGAGATCGTCAGCGGTACAAATCTGCGGATGACCATCGGTTCCCTTGGGTTTGCCACCGGCCAGAATCTTCTCGACTGGCTCAAAGACACCGGTCAGGCCTTCGACCCCGCGAAAGCGAGTCAATAATATATGCCACGCGCCGCTAAATCTGCATCCCGGAAGTTGTCGGCCTTGGCTTTCTGCCGGAAGAGTCTCGTCACGGATTTTTTTTATCGACATTCCCAAAGGGCGTGGGGGCAATGATCTGATCACGATCACCGAGTTCAGGGGGGAAGACGTCGATGTCTGCGCATTCAAAGCGCCGGCACCCAACGACGCCTCCCTGGACGACGACGGCGCATGGCAGCACTGCAAGGGCGACATCCCGGTGGCGGCCTGGCGTGAGGCCGCCTCACCTGAGATCCAGGACGAATATTTCAGTGCCCGTGGCTTCAAACAGGGGATCAGCGACGAGGAAAAGGAAGAGATCTGCGCCCGCATCTGTGAATCCCTTACGCATGAAGAGCAAACGGAATTGGATACCCAGAGGAGGAGGCCCCTCCGGTAATCAGACGACCGCCGCAGGGAGCCAGCGACTTCAAAAATTTCACCGATGAAGAAATGGCCGCTCTTCGCCGATGTTTCGAACTGCTTCGGGAAGGCGGCAATAGTGATCCAAAGCTCGAAGCGCTGATCGGTTATCTTCATGGCACCCATCCAGGGGCGACCCGGCGCTGGCTCGATCTGGGCTGCGTTCTTTTTTCCCAGTATTACGACACCGTCCGCTGGGTAGGTGACGAACTGGCAAAGCGTTCGGAATTTGCGAATATGGACTTCGGCCTCTACGCCGGCAGTAACCGCTCCGGTTTCTGGCGAGATGGCAAATTTCAACGATGTAAGCGGGATTTACTCAAAGAACGTGTTCTTGCCGGGAGGCTTAAGCTATTGCTTGGTACAGACGCCGCCTCGGAGGGGCTAAACCTTCAGCGCCTCGGTACGCTGATCAATATAGACCTTCCCTGGAACCCGACTCGGCTTGAGCAGCGAAAAGGCCGCACCCAACGTATCGGGCAAGCCCGAAACGAAATCTGGATCGCCAATCTACGATATCGCGACTCCGTTGAAGATCGTGTTCACCGGGTGCTGGCTGACCGTCTTGTGGTAGGGGCAATCCAATGTCTGAGCCCTGTCACCCCGCCGCCCGGATCGGGATGATCCTGGCCCCGGCCTTGAGTCCGTCCAAGTAATCGGCCCAGGACTGCATCATCCTCTTCCGTTCCGGCATGAATTCGGCATAGTTGTAGGCGGCTCTGACGCTGTTTCGCTCAGAATGGGCAAGCTGCCGCTCGATGGCGTCCCGATTCCACCCCTGCTCATTCAATAGCGTGCTCGCCATGCTCCTGAAACCGTGGCCGCTCATCTCATCCTTGGCATAGCCCATGCGGCGCAGAGCGGAAAGCAGCTCGGGTGCGGTGATCTCTTTTATCGGCCGGGACCCCAGCCAGGGAAAAATGTAGAGTTCAAGCCGTCTGATGATTTTTCCGGAATGGCTCGACGCCCAAGAGGGTGAAAATTTCGCATGCCATTCCCGGGCGATCACCTCAAAGGTTTCCGTCTCTTCAGTTGCGGCAGCTTTCTGTGCTTTTCTGGTATCGCTGGGGTCAATGCCGTTTGCAAGCAAGGCTTTGGCCTGGTCTCGTTTCTGTCGTGCTTCCGCGAGTGAAATTTCCGGGTAGGCGCCGAAAGATATTTTTTTCTCTTTCCTATCAAAGCGGTATTTGAGATTCCAGAGCTTTCCGCCCGTGGGGGTGACCAGGAGAAAAAGGCCTGATTTCTCAAGCCTTTTTGGACAGTATCGGATGGTACTGGATTTGGTGATGGTGGCGATGCAGGGATTTGAACCCCGGACACTACGGATATGAGCCGTATGCTCTAACCAACTGAGCTACATCGCCGTTCAGGAACCCATAGGATCGATGCGAAAATAATGATAATTCGCCGCATATCTTTGTGGATACGGCTTTGGGCGATCACCCAAAAGCGCGGTTGTATTTAGCAGGCAGCAAAGATAAAGTCAAGAATAAAAATACAGTTCTTTTTATCGATCGGAGGGAAGCGACCCTTTTACCGCAACGGTAAACTCCTCCAGAGTTTCAGGTATATTATCAAAAACAATCATATACGGCAGTATTTTCCCGGATGGGACATCTATGTTGCTGTTCTGAGCGCCGGCCTTGTTACCAAGCCGGGCCTTAAGTTCATTCGGCGGCAATGAATTCAGTTCTGCGTCCGTCAAGGTGTTGCCGCAATAGACAATCTCGACGCCGGCGGGCTTCTTGCCGGAAGAAAACAGCCTGCCGATCACCTGAATGTGGCTCCGAGGCGCAGAAAATTCGTTTTGGACACTGCCGCTGATGACAAACAACGTTCCCACCCATTCATTTTCCACAAATCGGTCTTGAATCATATGCTCCAATGTGACAATCTCGCCGACACGCTCGGTCGGCGCCGGCAAATAGTCTTTCAGGAACGGAATGTTGTATAAGATGCTTTTGACGTTGTCGCTTTTGAACAGTCCGAAAGAATAGGCGCCGAGCATCAGAGCGCATAAAAAAACCGACAACAGGATCAGTACGGACATTCTCATGCGAGGTCGTCCCATCGGCGCTTCCTCGGCGATGACGAAGCCGTTCCCGGCTTCACCTATGGCGATTTTTTCAGGCTTGTTCCGGTCGCCCCGCTTTTCTTTCAGCTCCTCAAACTCATCCGTCGGAATCCCCATATCAAAGGCATCAATGAAATCGTCATCCCGATCAACCGTCTCATGGATGCGCGCGTCATGATTCGATGAACGGAGTACCGCCTCGACGACCTCGGAGCTCCGAAGTGCGTCTCTGGATGTTGAGGATGTTGATTTCAGATCGGAAGCGGAAGTAGTGCCGCCGGCGCCGTCCTCTTGATCCATCAGGTTGGCCGTCACTGCGAGCTCATCGTGTGCCTCTTTAAACTTTTCGGGATCCATGTTGAACAGAAATTCTTCATCGGATTCCGAGCCTCCCCCAACCGCTTCGAGTATGTTATCCTTATCTTTCAACAACAAGAAAGCGGGTTTAACAGCCGCCTCAGCCGACAGCGTATTGCCCGCGTCCTCCAGATCCAAATCCAGCTCAAGGGAAAAGTCTCCTTCCTCATCCAAGGCGATATGCGTCGATGACGATCCCTCCACAGACGCCCCTTCTTTCGTCGTCAAAACCGGGCCATCCTCATCGAATGCGTCAAGGTCCAACTCCAGGGAAGCACCGTCTTCCTCATCCAAGGCGATATGCGTCGATGACGACGATCCCTCCACGGACGCCCTCTCCTTCGTCGTCAAAACCGGGGCTCCCTCATTGGATGCATCAAGGTCCAACTCCAGGGAAAAATCCCCCTCCTCATCCAGTGGAATGTCCATTGAAGAGCCGCTATCGTCATCATCTATATTGACGATCAATTCGATGGGGTTGCTTTTTGCATCTTGCAGCGCCGATGCCGCCAGGAGATTTTCGCCCGTCTCCTCATCGAAATCCAGCTCCAAAACAGGCTGTTCATTCGGATTCAAGCCTTCATCCGCCGGCGTTAAACCCAAATCCGAATCCATTGTCAGGGCATCCTCGCCACCGTCGACCGTAACTGTTGCCGGCCCATGCTCATCGTCGTCGAAATCCAAATCCAGATCCAGAAGAAGATTCTCGTCCAGGCCCAGCCCAAGTGCTTCTGATTCTTCCCCCCCCGATATCCCATCCGACTTGAGCGTCGCTTCACCCCCACTGTCGGCCGTAACCGTTGCCAGCCCATGTTCGTCGTCGTCGAAATCCAAATCCAGATCCAGGAGAAGATTTTCGTCCAAGCTCAGTCCCATGTCGTCAAAAGGCGCATCTTCTTCGAGATCATCCGCCACCTCTTCCAACGCCTTTTCCAGGTTCCGGAGCTCCAAGGGCAATCGACCCAACCCCTCCTCATCGGTGTCGAAATCCTCGTCCTCGATATCCAGATTCAGGCTATCATCTTCCGAGAACCTTCTGCCTGAGCCTTTGCCGATGGGTTTCAGGCCATCCACGTCCATGAAGAGATCCAGCAAGCCGTCTCTGTCAACAGCGCTGATCCGGTCGTCCAGTTCAAACGGTAATGACGCCAATTCCTCCGTTTCATCCATTTCCTCTGAGAGACCGTTTGAATTCGAACTCCCGGTCAACGTCCTTGGAACAATATGGGGACGCCTTTTGCCACGATCCTTTTCCGCAGTCTCCTCAAAAATTTCAGATTCATCGTCCAGGTCCATATCGAGCATAATGGTTTCCCCGTCGGTGTCGCCTGAAAAGGCGTCATCCATTTCCAGGACAAAAGGCGCCATTTCGTCAAATCCATCGTGGTCATCTTCGAGCCCCTCGGCGGAATCGGTATCAATTCCCATACGTTCCAGATCAAAATCTAAAAACAGCTTCTTTTCGCCAGCGGGTCTGTCCTTGACATCGGTATCCTCAAGGTCGTTCAAGCTGAGCATTTCGTTTTTTTCATCCCCCATGCCTTCGGGTTTCAGTCGCGCTTCTCCTGCAGGTGATAAACCAAGATCGTCATCTGTTCCAGGAAGACCGCCAATGACGGCGTCATATCTCTTGCCGCTCAAGGAATGGTCATTGGATTCAGACGTGGAGCGCTCGAATTCGGCCATCTCCGGCGTATTTTTTTTCTTTTGTTTTTTTCGAGACATGTTGGTTCGCAAAAATTTTTTTTCCTTCTCGGAGACCTCGGGATCCCGCAAAGTGGCGTGGGTGACGAGGGTTTTTTCGGCGTGCTTCTCGACGGGCGGCCCGGGGACTTCCAGGACGGCATTGCAGCGGATACATCGAATCTTTGAATCGACAAGCTGCTCAGGATAATTATCCAGTTCAAATTGGGCGTCGCAGTAGTCACAGGTTATGATCATACCCTCCCCCTGGAAATGTATGCTAAAATTTAAGATGAAAAATTCCCGGCAACTCTCTGTAATTTTCGGCGTAGTCAAGTCCGTACCCCACCAGAAACCCCGCATTGACCACGCAGCAGGCATAATCCACGAGAATATCGGTTTCTCGCCGTTCACGTTTGTCGATCAGGGTGCAGATCTTCACTGTCTTTGCACCAAAGCCCTTGATGTGCTGAACGAGATAGGAAAGCGTCAACCCCGTATCGACGATGTCTTCGACGATCAGGACATTTTTCTCTTTGATATCAAGCTCGATATCCTTATTCAATTTAATATTACCGGAAGACGAGGTTTCAGCGCCGTAACTGGAGGACTGGACGAAATCGATTTGGACGGGAATCGTCAAATGCCGACAGAGGTCTGACAGGAATATGAAAGCCCCTTTCAAAACACCGACGAGAACGAGGTCCCGGTCCTTGTAGTCATCGCAGATTTTTTCGGCGATGCCGGTAACGAGCTCTTCGATGCGCTCACGGGTTAAAACAGGAATAAATTCAGGCATGATATTCGATGATTTCCACACTGTTCAGGTTGGCATCGGCGGCCCAAGGGCGACTCAACAGTGGACCTGCGAGTGTTACGTCACGCGGGTCTCTGCATCAGGATCGGTTCGTTGTTAAAAAAAACGAGATTTTGGTACATTGATTCCCAAGAATGGGAATAACTTAACGAATAGGAGTTTGTCAATCCTTTTGCTTGCAGTTTTTTAGATGCCGGTCTCCTTCAGCTTTTCCACCAACGCCTGTTGTTCGGTCGTCAGCCGATAGGGCATCTCCACATGAACGGTAACATAGAGATCTCCCCGATGCGCGCCCCTCATAGCCGGGAGGCCTTTGCCGGCGAGCCGCATCTTGGTTTTGTGCCGGGTCCCCGGAGGGATTCTCAGGCTGAGTTCACCGCCTTCAAGGGTCGGCACAGAAACAGTCGTGCCGAGCAGAGCATCCGTCAGGCGAATCTCTCTGACAACATGGAGGTCATGGCCTTCGTTGGTGAAAACCGGATCCTCGACAACCTTTGACTTGATAAAAAGGTCCCCGGAGGGGCCGCCGTAAGGGCTGGGGTCACCCTTTCCCGCTATCCGAAGCTTCTTTCCGGTGATCATTCCTTTGGGGATCTTGACGGTGAGTTGTTCGCTCCGACCGCCATGCTGAAAGCTAACGGTTTTGCTCGTTCCGGATGCCACCTCTCGAAGGGTGAGGGGAAGTTCGTAAACCAGGTCCGATCCTTTGACCGAGGGCTGGGGACCCGATCTCGCCCCAAAAGGCGACCCGCCGCCATACGAGAAGCGCTGGCCGCCGCCTCGGCCACTCATGAAGGAAAAGCTCCGACCACCGAATCCCAAGTCTTCAAAAATACTTGAGAAATCGAATCCCCGGAAGATATCTTCCTGGGAAAACCGTTGATGAAAATCGGTCGAGCCATAGGTATCGTACTGTTTTCGCTTCTCCTTGTCGCTGAGAACGGCATAGGCCTCGCTGATTTTCTTGAACTTTTCCTCCGCGGCCTTGTCTCCCTTGGTATGGTCCGGATGATACTTCATGGCAAGCTTCCGGTAAGCCTTTTTAATTTCATCATCGGAGGCGTTTCGATTGACCCCCAGTTCTTTGTAGTAATCAGTTTCGGCCATTTGGTGTTACTCCCTCTAAAGCGATTGACAACCTGCCGTGACAACTTTTCAAATAATACCATGATGTAAGTTAAGTATAAACACGATTTCATCAAGAGGTGCGGCCGGGCACCCATCCGGATTGGAGAGTCATGACCGCAGACGGTCAAGACGCAGCCTTTCGCGGTCGTCAAAGAGGCGCCGCGCCCCCAGGGTCACCGCCAGAATCGTACCGAATCCCGTTCCGCCGGCGATCAGGAACATGATCAGAATCTGGTATTTGACCGCCTCCATCGGGAGGGTGCCGGAGAGAATCTGGCCCGTCATCATTCCGGGAAGGCTGACAAGACCGACAACGCTCATGGAATTGATGATGGGGATCAATCCGCTGCGGATACTCTCCCTCCGGATCTCTTCAATAGCCTCGGACCACCTGTGCCCCAGGGTCAGGCGCGCCTCGATGATCGTCCGCTGGTCCCAGGCGACGGCAGTCAGACGATCGAGACCGACGGCGATGCCGCTCATCGTATTGCCGAGAATCATGCCCAGCAGCGGGACGGCATATTGGGGATGGTACCATGGACGGATATCGATGACCACCGTCAGTGCCAGTATCGTGACGCAAAAGGATGAAATGAACATGGAAAGAGTCCCCACCCCGATGCTCCATGTCCCCGTAAACCGGCGCTTCTGTCGTCGCATGATTTCAACGCCCGCAACCCCGACCATCACTGCAGCGACCGCTGCGAGGCCCCCCGGATGCATGTAATCGAAAAGCGCTTTCAGCACCAGACCGACCAGGGAAAGCTGCAGAACCGTTCGACTTCCGGCGAAGAGCAACTGCCGTGAGAGATGCAGCTTCATGGGGATCGAGAGGAGGGCAAGAGCGATCACCAGAAGCGCTGAAATGGATAGGTCTACAGGGGAGAGGGAGATGACGTGCATGGTGTGCTCACCTTTGGCGCTTAGCCGCTTGCATCAGGGCGCCGCTCTTGATCCTGAAGTGAACGGCAGCAACCCTGCGGATCTGATCCGGATCGTGCCCCACCCAGATAACCGGCGCTTTCCGGTACAGTCGATAGGATGCGATGAGAGATTCCACTCTCGCCGCATTGTCGTCATCCAGGTTTGCGGTCGGTTCGTCCAGGAGAAGGGCTTCCGGCCTTCCCGATAGCAGCCGGAGCAAGGAAAGGCGCTGCCGCTCCCCACTGGACAGCCGGGCGATATCCCACGACAACACATCCACATCGAATCCAAGGCGCCTGAATTCCGCAGCATCGATTTGTATGAAATGCGCCCCCACCGTCTCCCCCCACCAGGCGCTCTCGGCAGGCAGGAACCCAACCTTTTTGCGCCATGCGTGGGCCGGCATCGTCCGGGCGTACACGCCGTTCAGGGAAATCTCCCCGGTATGGGGAATCAGGTCGACGACGGCCCGGAGGAGGCGTGTTTTTCCCGAGCCCGATGGGCCCGTCAATCCGGCGCATTGACCGGGACCGACCTTGAAGGAAACGGGTTCCATCCCGGAGAAGCACAGATTTTCCACTGAGAGTCCGGCCATGCCCGTCTCCTCTGTAACGGGAGCGTCATCCATCGGGCATCACGCCGAACCCAGGGAGGCCAGATAGGCATCCCATTCCATGGGCAACAACTGTTTTTTTCGGTTGTTGCACGCCTTGCAGGCAGGAACGACATTGCCTTTGGTGCTTCTGCCGCCCCGGGAGATCGGAACGATATGGTCCATGGTCAGAGATTTGGGCGCTACGACGCTGCCGCAATAATGGCATCGGCCCTTGGCCAGCTGCCGCTTCCACCACTGGGAGGAGCGAATTTCCCTCGCCTTTCGTCGCTCCCTGCGAATATCGGATTCCTCAAGATGCACGGCAAAGGGATCGATGCCGTTTCGGGTTCTGCGTGTCATGCGGACTGCGGGCTCCCCATCGGCGGCCCCGCTTCGATGCCGTCGATCCATCGTTCGATTTCGGCGATCAGCATCCGGTAGTAATTCCGGCTTCCGCCAAGCCCCCGCCGACCAAAAAAATAGTTGATTTCAAGAAACACGGGATCGGCTCCCGGGGGCTGCAGCGGAGATAGGATATCGAACCCCGCCAGGTTGATGCCGACAGCGTCGCAGAACCGCCTTACCGACGCTTCCGCGGCTTTCTGAAATGCCGAATCCGATGCCGTATCGATGACGCCGCCGGCGGCCAGGCCGGCAACCGCCGTCTCCGAATTTTTCAGAACCCGCCAGTAAATGACCGTCCGCGCGCCGATGACCACCACCCGAAGCACCCGGTTGCCCGCGGGAATATATTCCTGGACGAGAAAGCCCTTCTGACCGGTTCGTTCGTAGCGTCGTGCCGTTTCCAAGGCACTGTTGAGGGCCTCTGGGGATGGAATCCACAGAACGTTCCGTCCTTCCCCGCCCCAGTCGAATTTGAAGACGAACGGAAAGCTCGTGGCAATTCGACTTGCCCCACTATCCAAGGTATCGGTGAAAGTCGCCACTGACGGATAGTACTCCGTCCTGGGATGGGGTACGCCAGCCCGGTGAAAAAGGCGGATCTGACCGCTTTTACGAGAGTAGGCGAACCGGGTGTCATAGTTGGGGAACACATGAGCGCAGTTTTCCCGCGCCATCCGATACAGGGCGGGAACGCATCCCTGGGGCAGTATGACCACCCGGGCCGACTGAATGGCCACAAGATCGGTTTCATCGGGCTCTCGACCTGCACAAAAAATCTGTCTGTCCCCTGAAAAACAGGGATGATACGAAAGAATCATCCGATGTCAGTAGCCAAACTTTCTCAGTGCCCGGGTATCTCGACTCCAGTTCTTCTGCACCCGGACAAACAATTTCAAAAATACCCGGGTGCCCAGCATGCGCTCTAAATCCTCCCGGGCCGCCTGGCCGATCTGCCTCAGCTTCGCGCCTTCCCGGCCGATCACGATGGCCTTCTGGGAAGACCTTTCCACATGAATGGTGGCATGAATAGTCACCATACCCTCTTTTTCCTTGAAGGATTCTACTGTGACCGCCGTGGCGTAAGGAATCTCCTGTCCGGTCAGGCGGAAAACCTTTTCGCGGATCATCTCGGCCGCGATAAACCGTTCGGGCATATCGGTCACGGCATCCTCGGGGAAAAAGGGCGGGCCCTCGGGCATTAGGTCCACCATCTCCTGGATGAGCTCGTCCACCTGATGCCCGTGCTTGGCGGATATGGGAACGATGGCCTGAAACGGATAGGTGGTCCGCCAGTGGTCGATAGTCTGGAGAACCGCCCCAGGCCGTACCTGATCAATCTTGTTCAAGACCAGCACCACAGGCCGCTCCTGCTGTCGAAGTTTCTCCAACACGAATGCCTCGGCATCGGGATCAGGTGATTTGAGGTCGACCATGAACAGGATCAGATCGGCATCCCCCATGGCCGTGAGCGCGACGTCCACCATCCGGACGTTGAGGGCCTGAGTGGCCTTGTGAACGCCTGGCGTATCGAGGAAAACCAGTTGAGCGCCGTTTCGGTGCAGGACCCCGAGAATGCGGTTTCGCGTCGTCTGGGCTTTACTGGAGGTAATGGAGACCTTTTCGCCCAGCATCCGGTTGAGCAGGGTCGATTTTCCAACGTTGGGGGCGCCGGCTAGCATCACAAAGCCGGACCTGAAGCCTTTGAAACGGTTGACGAGATCTTCTCTCATCGCCCTTCCTCCTCCTGAGTCCCGGCAACACCCGCCACAGCCGCCCATACCGCCTCCCGACCCTTCCGGGTTTGGGCGGAAAAGAGGATGAGATCCTCGACGTCGACGCCCAGGGCGCTGGCAACGGCCTCCTGTTGCCGGAGCTGTCGGGTCCGGGAAAGCTTGTCCGCCTTCGTCAACACCAGAATTCCGGGAATGTGGCACTGCTTGAGCCACGCCATGAAATCGAATTCCTCATCCCGCGGGATTCTCCGGATATCCATGATCAGGACAACGCCAGCCAGGGTTTCCCGATTGAAGAGATAGGTTTCGATCATGGGGCCCCAGGTTTTTTTGACGGCCAGCGGCACCTTGGCGTACCCGTACCCCGGAAGATCCACCAGCGAGTAAGTCCCGTTCACCTCGAAAAAATTGATCAGCTGGGTTCGTCCCGGCGTTCCGCTGGTCTTGACCAGACGCTTCCGGTTGACCAGGGTGTTGATGAGAGACGATTTGCCCACGTTGGATCGCCCGGCGAAGGCGATTTCCGGCAGCACCCCCGGCGGATATTGAGAGGGCTTTACGGCGCTGGTCACGAACTCGGCGGATCGGATGATCATTGTGCGCCTTCTGGTTGCAGGAACAATCCGGAATTCAGGTAGTTCTCGAGCCGGTTCATGCCCTCGGCGATGTTCTCCAGCGAATTGGCGTAGGAAAACCGCAGGTAACCCTCGCCGTGACGGCCGAAATCGATGCCCGGTGCGACCCCCACATGAGCCTTCTCAAGAATGTCGAACGCCAGCCTGTAGGAATCGGAGGACAGATGACGGGCGTTGGCGAACACATAGAAAGCACCCGTCGGCGGAACGGTGATCCCGAAGCCCAGGGACTTCAGCCGATCGATCATGAACAGCCGTCGTTTATTGTAGGTCTCCTTCATGCGGGCGATGTCAGGGCCGGCTTCCTTCAGGGCCGCGATGCCCGCTTTCTGGATCACGGCGTTGGCTGAAATGAAAAAGTTCTGCTGAATCTTCTGAATCGGCCGGATAAATGAAGGCGGCGCGATGAGATAGCCCAGCCTGAGGCCGGTCATGGCATGAAGCTTTGAAAAGCCGTTCAGGACAAAGGCGTTGTCCGTATACTCCAAGATGGAATGCTCCGTCCCTTCGTAAACCAGGCCGTGGTAGATTTCATCGGAAATGACAAAGGGCCCTTCAGGCCCGGCCATGGCAGCAATGGCTGCCGTGCGTTCGGCCGACAACAGGTTCCCTGTCGGGTTGGACGGTGAATTGATGAAGATGCCCCGGGTCTTTTCGGTGATCTTGTCCTGAATCGCCTCGGGCCGGTACTGAAAGCCGTCTTCCTCGAAGACAGGTACGGTGACCGGTTCCCCGTCCACGAATTTGATGAAGTTGGGGTAGCAGGCATAGTGGGGATCCGAGATGATGACCTGATCTCCGGGATTCAGCAGCGCCGCGAAGAGCGCGAACATGACCGGCGATGTGCCCGACCCGACGACCACCTGACCCGGGTCGACGGAAACATTGTAAGTAGTGCCGTAATACTCGCAGATGGCTTCTCGCAGCTCCACGAGGCCCAGGCTGTGGGTATAGTGGGTGTGACCGTTCTGGAGGGCCTTGCAGCAAGCGTCGTTGACACACTGGGGCGTATCGAAGTCCGGCTCCCCGACCTCCAGATGAATGACGTGGGTGCCGGTTCGTTCCATCTCGTTGGCCCTCTCCAGGACATCCATGACGATAAATGACGAAATGTCGTCGAGTCTGCGAGAAATCATTTTTTTTCCTTATACGACTTTGTTCAAAGGATACTCGATGATTCCTTCAGCCCCGTTTTTCAGAAGTTGGGGAATCAGGTCACGCACCACGCTGCCGTCCACCACTGATTCCACGGAAAGCCAATCGGAGTTGTAGAGATGGGCGATGGTAGGTGCGTTCAGGCTAGGCAACAACGGAATAATCTGATCGATACATTTTTCAGGGACGTTCATCTTGATCCCCACGAGCTTATCGCCTCTCAGGGCGCCTTGGAGCAGCAACGCGATCTGCTCGATCTTGTCTCGTTTTTGGGACTTTTTCCACGCCTCATGATTGACGATGAGCTGCGTATTGGTCTGCATCAGTTCGTGAACAATCTTGAGGCCGTGTGCCCGGATGGTGGTTTCCGTCTCCGTAACCTCCACGATGGCGTCTGCCAGGCCCGAGACCACCTTGGCCTCGGTGGCGCCCCATGAGAATTCAACCTTGACGTCGATATTCTTTTCGGCGAAATATCGCTTGGTAAAGGCCACCAACTCCGTGGCGATCTTTTTCCCCTGAAGATCCTCGAGGGTCTTGATGTCGGAGTCATAGGGCACCGCGAGAACCCATCGGGCCGGACGGGCGCTGACCTTGGAATAGACGAGATCCGCCACCACGTGAACATCCGAGCTGTTTTCGGCGATCCAGTCCTTGCCGGTCAACCCGGCATCCAGGGTACCGTTTTCCACGTAACGGGACATTTCCTGGGCTCGGCAGATGGCGCAGTCAATGGCCTCATCGTTGATTTCGGGAAAGTAGCTTCTGCCGTTGACGTTGATCTTCCAGCCGGAGCGTTTGAACAAATCGATGGTGGCGTTCTGGAGGCTTCCCTTGGGAACGCCGAGTTTGAGCCGCTCTATCATTTTTTATATACCTCCTTGGGATCAAATATGGGCTCCCCGACAATGGTGACCCGTCCGTCTTCGATTTTCTGGTAAAAACAGCTGCGATGTCCGGTGTGGCAAGCGGCGCCGCCGACCTGCTCGACCTTGAGCAGCACGGTGTCGTCATCGCAGTCGATGCGGATCTCCTTTACGCGCTGAACATGTCCGGAGGTTTTCCCCTTGACCCACAATGTATTTCTCGAACGGCTGTGATACGAAGCCAACCCGGTTTTCAGGGTGTGCGTCCAGGCCTCCTCGTCCATGAACGCCAGCATCAGCACCTCGCCGGTCATATAGTCCTGAACGATAGCCGGCACCAGCCCGCCCATTTTTTCAAAGTTCAACCTTATCATCAATCAATCATCCTCTCATAGCAGGTCGTAACGATCGTCCGCCCCGCCGGAGGCCCAAAACCATGTACATTCAGTCTGTCTCCCAGAGTTTCGACCCCGCAGTGAACGATCGTCCCCAAGCGCCCTCTGAATAACCGCTTGACATTTCACGCGGTTTTCCTTCATATTTCACTATGATTTTCTGTCCATGAATCAAAACTGATATTTGTAAACAGATCGACTTATAAAGTCAATTTCTTTTTTTATTCCCTCTGCAAGCCGCTTGCCTAAGCTTTGTATATCTGATAGCAGAGCTTCTGACAATATCATCAACATGAAAGTGAAGGACGCTACCATGGTTTACGGAGATCAGAACGCTTCGAAAATCGGGAGCTTCATCGGCCGGCTGTTCCGATGGGGAATCCTCCTTTTTTTTCTCGGCGTGATCGGCTCGGGAATCTTTTTGTTTGGCCTGTACAAATATTTCAGCGAGGACCTTCCCCAGATTTCATCCCTCAAGGACTATCGCCCGCCCATCGTCTCAACGGTCTATTCCGACGACAACCGGGTGATCGCTGAGTTTTTCAAGGAGCGGCGCATCGTTATCCCTTACCCGGAGATTCCCGAAATACTCGTCAACGCCTTTATCGCCGCCGAGGATTCCCGCTTTTTCGAGCACGAGGGCGTCGATCTCGTCAGCATCATCCGGGCGGCCATCAAGAACGTCGAGGCGGGTACCGTCGTCCAGGGGGGCAGCACCATCACCCAGCAGGTCACCAAATCGTTTCTCCTCTCTCCTGAAAAAAAATTCAGCCGAAAGATCAAGGAAGCCATCCTGGCCTATCGCATCGACAACGCTTTCTCCAAGGAAGACATTCTCTTTCTCTACCTCAACCAGATCTACCTGGGGCACGGCGCCTATGGCGTTGCGGCCGCCGCGGAAAACTACTTCGGAAAATCCGTCCAGGAACTGTCACTTGCGGAGTGCGCCATTCTGGCGGGGCTTCCCCAGGCACCCAGCCGTTATTCGCCCTACAAATACCTGAACCGGGCCAAGGAACGTCAACACTACGTACTGAAGCGGATGGTCGAGGAGGGGTATATCACCCAAACGAATGCGGACGAGGCCTTTGCCGCTCCTCTGGATATCCGTGCCCGGCAGAACCTCTACCTTGAAACCGCTCCCTACTACACCGAATACATCCGGCAATACGTCGAGAACAAATACGGTGTCGACGCTCTCTATCGGGAAGGACTCAAAATTTATACCGCCGTCAACATCGAGATGCAGGAGTTCGCCCGAAAGGCTGTTGACCGGGGGTTGAGGGCTCACGACAAGCGCCACTCCGGCTACCGTGGCCCCATCGATCACCTGGCGCCCGCAACGATTTCCGGATTCCTGAAAACGCTGGCGGAAGCGAAAATTGACGGTGCCGATGCCCTGAACCGAGGCGATGTCGTCAAAGGCGTGGTCACCGACATTTCAAATGAAAAAAAGGAGATCATCGTCGAGACGGTGGCGGGTATCGGCAGGATACCGTTTGACAGCCTGTCATGGGCCTTGCGGGGACAGAAGAGCAAGCGTGTTGGGAAGCTTCTCACCCCAGGGGACGTCGTGTGGGTTCGTTCGGCAAAGAAAGACGCTTTACAGGAATCGCGGGAGCTGTGGCTGGAACAGCCGCCCCAGGCCCAGTCCGCGCTCCTGTGCATCGAGGCCGGCACAGGGTGCGTAAAAGCGATGGTGGGCGGGTCCGATTTCAAGAGAAGCCAGTTCAACCGGGCCATCCAGTCCAAGCGACAACCCGGGTCCGCCTTCAAACCGATCATTTACGCCGCCGCCCTGGACAAGGGATATACTCCGGCCTCGCAGATCTCCGACAATGTTTTTATTTACAGGGACCAGAACATCACCTGGAAGCCCAAAAACTATGATCGAAAAATACACGGCAAAAACCTTCTCCGCACGGCTCTGGCCCATTCGCGAAACCTGTCCACCATCAATCTCCTGGACAACATCGGCGTTGACTACACCATCAAATACGCCAGGAAGCTGGGAATTGAATCGGACCTCAGTCGCAACCTATCCATCGCCCTGGGATCGTCGGGAGTCTCATTGCTCGAACTCGTGACAGCCTACACCGTATTCGCCAATCAGGGAGATCGGGTGGCACCCATCTTCATCACGAGTATCCTCGACCGCGACGGCAGGGAGGTTGAGGGCATCAACATCGACAGCGAACCGGTCATCGACAGCACGACTGCCTATCTCATGACAAGCCTCATGGAAAGCGTCGTCAAGGAGGGGACCGCCAAAAACATTCTCGCCCTCAACCGCCCTGTTGCCGGGAAGACCGGTACGACCAACAATCTCAATGACGCCTGGTTCATGGGATACACAGCAGAATACATCACCGGCGTCTGGGTCGGCCATGACCAGGAAAAATCCCTCGGCCCAAAGGAGACCGGCGGCCGGGCGGCAAGCCCCATATGGCTCGATTTCATGCAGGCTATTCATGAAGGTCGGCCCGTCAAGGACTTCACCGTTCCCGACGGCATCGTCTTTTCCAAGATCGATGCGGAAACCGGCCTGCTGCCAGTGCCGGGAACCGTCCGAACTCGTTTCGAGTGCTTCAAGGAAGGAACGGTTCCCACCCAATATTCGAGAAGATCCGACGCGGTGACCGACAAGGAGCAGTTTTTCAAAATGGATATGTAGACTGGAGAATCAGGCGGTTTTGAAAGAAGACGCTATACGATTTTTACTCCGCAAAGCTGCGGCAATTCTGAACATAGGGTTTGCGCCGCTGATGCTCGTTCTCGTTTTGTTGAACCTTCCCGCAAAAGAAATCACCCAACCCTCGGCCCTTTGGGAGCCAACAAAAACGATGCGCTTTCCAGAGCAGGTGATCTATCGTGTCCAGAAACCCTTCAAAGGCGACCTGGACGAGCTCCGGAAAAAACGGATCATCCGGGCCCTCGTCAGCTACAGCCGCACCCATTTTTTCATCGATAACGGCGTACCCCGCGGGTTTGAATATGAATTGCTTCAGAATTATGAAAAATATCTGAACCGAAACATCCGACAACGCGCCCGCCAAGTCAAGGTCATCTATATTCCGGTCCCCTTCGATCGGATTCTCGACGCCCTCCGAGACGGCCGCGGGGACATCGCCGCCGCCGGCCTTACCATAACCGAGGATCAGGATAACATCGCCTTCAGCACCCCCTACATCCCCGAAATCCACAAGGTGATCGTGCATCACCGGGACGTTAACGACATCCGGAATATCGAGGATCTCTCCAATCGAAAGGTCCATGCTCTCAAGGGCCGGGGACACCTGCCCTATCTCAGGCGGCTGAATCAACTGTTTTCCCGGGAGGGACGTCCTCCCATGCAAATCGTATTTCCGGACGGAGGACTGGTGACGGAAGATCTTCTCGAATTCGTCAACGCCGGCGTCATGCCCGTCGCGGTGACGGACGAACACATTGCCCGGGTCTGGTCCGAGGTGCTCCCCAACATCATCATCAGATCGGATCTGACCGTTAACGTGGGCGGCAGCATCGCCTGGGGCGTCCGGCAGGAAAACCCCCAGCTTCTGGCCAGCATCGATGACTTCCTGAAAAAAAACAGCGTCGGATCGTTTCTAGGGAACCTTCTCTTCAAGCGGTATTATCGTGACACCAAGTGGATCAAAAACCCGGTCTCGGAATCGGCCCAGAAAAAGCTTGAGGAGGTCATGAATCTGTTCAGAAAGTATGCGGACCGCTATGGCTTCGACTGGATCGCCATCGTCGCCCAGGCATACCAGGAATCGGAATTGGACCACCGGAAGCAGAGCCCCAAAGGCGCGGTGGGAATCATGCAGGTCATGCACCACACCGCTTCGAGTCGACTCATCGATATCCCCGACATCCACCGGCTGGAAAACAATATCCATGCAGGGGTCAAATACCTTCACCACTTGCGCCACCGTTACTTCAACGATCCGGCCATTCCGCCGGCGGCCCAGGTCGACTTTTCCTGGGCCGCTTACAACGCCGGCCCGGTAAAAATCATTCGGCTCCGCAAGGCAGCCAAAAAGCGGGGGCTCGATCCCAACCGATGGTTCCTCAACGTTGAACAAGTGGCACCGCGGGAAACCGTCGAATATGTCGCCAACATCAACAAATATTACATAGCCTACAAATTTTATTTCCAATCCATGGAAAATCGCGGCGATCTCGCGATGCTTCGCCTCAAGGCGAGCACCATCGCTTATGAATTGAACAACTTGCGCCAGGTAGGCGCGGACCATGCCCCCGATGCCACAGCGCCCCCTGAAATGATCACCCCTTGGCCGTGAACCGTTTTTTCGGGAAAGGAGAGATTGTGAATCCTGACAACAAAGAATCCATCTCGTTCAAATTTATTATTATCTTGGCATCTTTCGTTATCATTGTCGCAGGAATGCGGGCTGCGGCGTCGCTCCTGGTGCCGTTTTTTCTCGCCGTCTTTCTGGCGGTGATCTGCATCTCGCCCCTCTCCTGGCTTCGACGCATCGGCGCGCCCACACCGCTTGCGGTGATTCTCGTAGCCGTCTGCATCCTGGGCATGGGGTTTCTGGTATCCATCTTTATCGGCAAAGCCCTCAAAGACTTTACCATGAGCCTGCCCGACTACCAGAAAATATTCGAGGCAAAGGCCCTGGGGATAACGGCATGGCTCGAAAGCCACGGCATCGACACATCCCAGTTTGCCGGGACCGATCTCATCGAAACAGAATCCGTCATGAAGATCATCGGGGGATTTCTGGGCGGTCTGAGCGCTATTCTGACCAACATGTTCGTGATTCTTCTCACGGTATTTTTCATCCTTCTCGAGGCGGCGGGAATGCCGCAGAAACTGCGAACCGCCCTGGGAGACACCGATGAGTCTTTATCGGGATTTTCCCGGTTCACGGAAAGCGTCAAGCGGTACCTTGCCGTCAAGACCTGGTGCAGCCTCCTGACCGGAGTCCTGGTAGCGGCGATGCTCAAGGCCCTCGGCGTCAAACAGCCTTATTTGTGGGGATTCACCGCATTTCTGCTCAATTACGTTCCCAACATCGGCTCCGTCGTCGCCGCCGTCCCGGGCATCATCATGGCCCTCATCCAGTTCGACCTGCCCCACGCCCTGTATATCGCGGTCGGATACGCCACCATCAACATCGGCGTCAGCTATTTCATCGAACCTAGAATGATGGGCATCCGCCTCGGTATTTCCACCCTGGTGGTGTTCATCTCGCTGGTCTTCTGGGCATGGGTGCTGGGGCCGGTAGGCATGCTGCTCTCGATCCCCCTGACCATGACCGTCAAGATCGCCCTGGAGAGCAGTCCGGACACGCGATGGGTCGCCGTCCTTCTGGGACCTGCAAAAATCGTCGGAAACCCACAGCCGCCGTTGGAATCCGGGACAACGACCGCCAGCCAATGACCGCAATGCTTCTGAGGGTTGCGGATTCCCTTGTTCAGGTATCGATGCTGCTTGCGGAGGCCGGCTTGACCGAAGCGAGGAACTGGCGATAATAGACCAGCAGAAGGTCGGTCAGAGGAAGGGCGATGATACGCCCCAGAAGTCCCGGAAGCTTTCCCCAAATGGACAAGGAGAGCATGATCATGGCCGGGTTGAGAAGCCAGATAATCCACCAGAGAAGCCCTATGGAGATGAGCACGCGAACGACGTGATCGAAGGTGTAGGGACGGTGGTTCAATGCCATGATGTCATGACCTTTTAAAAATCATGGATCACTGCGGGATGAACCGCATCCACCGATGTTCAGAGCCCCAGAACGTGCTTGATGTCCAATAAGACTTTCTGCTCGGGCGCATCCAGTTCCAGGTCTGCCGAGGCGATGCTGTTGGCGATCTCAAAGGCCTCGATCCGGTCGTTGGTTTTCGGAAGAAGCGTCGCCAGGGTCTGTATCGCAAGATCCGGATCCTTCTCCAGGACGGCCGACTGCTGCTTGACGAGCCATTTGAGCCGATCGGGCGCAAGGTCCATCAGGCGATTGTTAACCTGAATGATTCGGGTCGCCACGGCATATTGGCGACGATCCGTCGCCTTATTGGCCCCGGCCACCGCCAGGATGATCCGAACCACCGCCTCGGCAAATCCCCCCCGTTCCATGACCTGCAGCCAGAGTTCCCGGCGGATTGCCGCCTCTTCCGCTGACAGTTCCCGGACAGGTTCACGCCCGGACTCAGTGTGCGTTTCGGGAAAAAGGGTTTTCATCCAGCCATTGTCGTAAATCGCGCGAAACAGTGTTTCCTGGGCGGTGTCCCGAATGTCGCGCCAGCAATCGAGAAAGATCTTCGTCGATTCCGACACATACCGTTCCCAAACCACAAACGGATTTTCAGGGGCTGCCGGTTGGCGGTTCGCCTTGACCTGATGTGCCAGACGGGCGGCGATGCCCATCATGGGGTTCAGGTCGGAAAAGATATAGCGCTGCACCCTGAGGGGATGGAGTTGGCGAATGACCTCGGCCGTCCATTCGTCAACGACGAGACGGACCCACGGACTTACGAAGATTCGATAGAGCCTGTCGTTGAAACGGGAGACGGCGGCCACCGGGCGGAAAGCCGCCTCTTCCGCCAGTCCATCGTCCAGGGCCAGAATGTCGGCCATGCCCCGCTCGACGAATTCCACGTTGAAGCCGTCGGATTTGCCCCTGGACGGCTTTTCGGTGATGATCATCTCATAAAGCCCCGGTCTGAGATAGTCGAGCATTTCCAGGGTGCCGATGATTTCACGATGCTCTTTTTTGGCGACGCTGCCGGACACGAAGATTCCCAGATGTCCGATGCGCTCGTGAACGACATAGACGATCACCTGGCCGTTCCGCCTGATCTCGTCCACCGAGCCGTAAACCTTGACGATCCAGTTCAAGGCCTGCTGGGGCGGGGTAATGTTGTCTCCCTGGGAGGCGAAAACGACGATGGGGTCCCTGAGGTTCTTGAGATGGATGGCCTTGCCCTCTTGGAGCCTGAGATACCCCTGCTCCAGTTCGTTCCCCACGAAGAGACTGTCCACGATGAAATGGATCTCCTCCGCATTCATCTTGAAAAAACCGCCCCACCACTTTTCGAAATTCAGATATCGCTCCGCCTCCGTATCCACATTGGCCCAGACGTTGTACTGCTTGGTCCAGAGGGTGTTGGCGGGATTGAGGTCCTCGAACCCCGCCACCAGATTGGCCCCGTCGAATTTGCCGTTGCCGAGATCGCTCCAGAGAGATGTCAGCCAGACACCGCCCGTAAGCCCTCCCTTGTAACGCATGGGGTTGGCCCCTTCCACGCCGCCCCAATAGGAAAGCGGAGAGCCGTTGAAGACCAGCGGCCCGGTGACATCGGGTCGGTCCGCCCCGATCAGGGCGGCGGCCCAGCCCGCCTGACAATTGCCGATCACGGCGGGTTTTTCCGCCTCGGGATGTCGGCGGGCCACCTCTTCCAGGAACCGCACCTCGGCCGCCTGAACGTCGGCAAGGGTCTGGCCCGGAGCAGGGTCGGTAAAAAACAGAATGAAATAAACGGGATGTCCCTGATTCAAGGCCATGCCGATCTGGGAATCGATCTTGGAACCCCCGATCCCCGGACCATGACCGGCGCGCGGGTCGATGATCACAATGGGTCGCCGTTTGTTGGCGGATCGGTGTTCTCCGGACGGTGGCTTCCGCCGATCGCCCTGGGCAGGCGCCGCGGTTCCGGTTTCGTCGGCGTGCCGACGGTCACGGATCCGGACAATGGCATAGTTGACCGGCCTCGGCAACGTCCGGCCGTCCAGAACCCAGTCGTAGTCGAACACGAGCACCGGCGGCTGTCCGGCTCTGACATGTTCCATATAGAGGTTCCCGCGTTGGCGAAGGATCTCCGCAAACAGGATGCCGCGCTGTATGAAATCGGTCTGATAGGCAAAGGCCGCCTCAACCCATTCCGGCATCGCGGTCAAAAAAGAAGGCCATGCAGTTATATCATCAGCGCCGTTTACGTGCTTCATCAAGATTCTCCTTTTGTATTCTGTCGGTCACCCACCCGTCGTCAGGGGGAATGCATGTCTCCCGTGGTCATGAAGCGTTCGTGGAAACCGAAGGCCTCGGCCAGGATATGGGGTTCATGCCCTCTGACACCGCGAACGGCCGGTTGGTAGTAATCCCCAGAGCAAATCTCGATAGGCGGTTTGAAGCGAATCCGATCCCTCAACATGCCATCCTACCGTAATATCTATCGATATCCAAAAACATTGCTTGGAGTTGTCAAAACTGCCCACACTTGTTATTAATGCATAATCAATTTTCGACTCTCGAGAGGCGGTACTGTCGGGAAGGCCTACGCCCCACACAGTTACATCAGGAATTCAGGCTGAAGGGGTGCGCTCGCAACAAACAGCTCGCTTATCCTCCTTCGGTCTCAGGCCTTCAGTGTTGAGCCTATATCCGGTCAACATCACGAAACTCGAAAATTGATATGAGCAAAAAAGGAGAATATGTTATGATTTTTATAAGACCACGACGGCTGGTCCCGCTGGTTTCGACGGCGGTATACCTTCTATTTCTCTTGGCCGCTCCGGTATTCTCGGAGGAGATTCAGTTTTCCCGGGGGCAGACCCTCTATATCCCGGTCTATTCCCACATCTTTATTGGAAACAGGGAAATGTCTTTCAACCTGGCCGCCAACCTGAGTATCCGGAATACGGATCCCGACCAGTTCCTCACCATCACATCGGTGCGGTATTATAACTCGGAAGGCGGGCTGGTCAAGGAGTATCTGGCCAATCCCAGACCTCTAAATCCCATGGGATCGGCCTACTTCTTCATTCCCTCCTCGGACACCAGCGGCGGCTGGGGAGCAAATTTCACCGTCACCTGGTCGTCCGAGGTCGCCGTCAATACACCCATGATCGAATGCGTCATGACCGGCATAAAAGGGAGCCATTCCATCTCGTTCATCACCCGAGGCAAGCCGATACGGGAAAACACGCGCTGAGAACCGCGAGACCGGTTCGTCAGGGCAACTGTTCCACCCAGGAGGCGTCTCCAAACCAGGTTTCTTTCAACGCATCCAGTTGACCGGTGCCCTGATAGATGCCGAGAAAATTTTCCGTCCAGTTGACGAAAAGCGGATCCCCTTTAGGCAGGGCGATACCCAACGGCTCGAATGACAGGGGCCGGATCGTTGAAATGAGCCCGTTGTCTGGATACCGGAAGACGGAGATGATACAGACGGGGTAATCGGCGATCATGGCCTTTACCGTATCCTTCAGGACCATGTCTACCGCCTCGTCATAATCCTTGGCGGGGATAACGACGGCCTTGGGCATGAACGACGCGATAAACGCCTGGCTCGTCGATCCCTCCAAGGCTGTCAATGTCATCCCCGGTATGTTGAGCTCCGAGGCATCCTCGATGTCGGCAATGGTTTCCAGCTTGGTCAATACAGATTTTCCGGAGATGAAATAGGGCCCGACAAAAGCGTGGCGCAGGTTCCGTTCGGGCGTCATGGTGAGCCCTGAAATCACCATGTCCACGCTGCCGGCCTCGAGCGCCTGCAGAAGCTCGGCAAACGGCATGGTTCTGACCTTGAGAGGAACACCGACAGCATCCGCCAAGGCCCGCGCAAGATCGACGTCAAAGCCGATGAGTTGTCCGTCCTGGGTGGTCATGCTAAAGGGCGGTTGATTTCCCGAGGTTCCGAGCACCAACTCCTGCTTCCGCAAAATTTTGTCGATCGTTGGGGCGGCCGAAGTGGACATGTTCGCACATGCCGATAATAGGAGCAACAGCATCAGCAACGCAAATTTTTTCATAGCGACTCTCCGAATGTAAAAGTGGTTAAGCTTGATGGTCCCGTAAAAGTCAGAATTTATTTTTCTGAAATGCGCAAGCCTTGATCTCGGACTGTCGGCGAAACCGTCTGGAAATTGACCCCCGAACGCATCAAGCCACCGTCAAGGTCAATTTTCTGAAAAGTGCTGGCCGCCAAGAGCCTATATTTCACCATTGCATCCTTTTTCCGGAGTTTCAGGGATCACATTACGCACCGGCTCGGTATGCTGCGATCTCTTAAATATCTTCCCCAGAATGGCCTTTGTCACCATATAGGTCGGCCGGACCCCTTCATCCCCCATGTCGCCGGCGGCAAGGGTCTGCCCGCTGATCAGAGGATTGTCCGAGGCGTAATAGGCGTATCGGACCTTGACATCCCTATGGATATGCCCCTTGATAACGGCGGCGCTGATGGCCCGCTGATAATGGCCGCCCTCCATCTCGAGCCCCACCGTGTTCCAACTCGACTGGAAGCGCCTCAGCATGTCCCGGTTCTGGAGAGAAGTGCCCAGTACGGTGACCATCGGGCCGACATAGATGTCGATATCGTCGTCAAAATCCTCTGGCGTGAGATCGTTCTGAAAGATATAGTTATCGGAGGTGCCTTCGATCACATGGGCCGTGGCCAGCATGATGTCGCCCTTGCTCCCGGACAGGATCCCGGCTTTTCCCATTATGGAAATCGAGGCCACCGGCATCGGGCGTTCGTGGCTGTTTTTTGAATAGGGGTCCAGAAGGCAGTCCATGACCTCGAAGGCCTGGGCACCAAAGGCGTAGTCCATGACCAACAACACCGGTTTGTGAGGATTCCCGATCGGATCAATGGAAAGCTCCGGATGAAACGGCAACCCCTGCAGCCGATCCGTATCGATGATCTGGCAGTCGATGTGGCTGCCGGATTGGTCGTGAATCTCGGACATGCCCCAATCCCGGGCAAAGCCCCGGATCTGATCGCTCTCATCCCGGACCTTCATGATGAAATCGTAGAGCCCCAGCCTTTTCACGTCCTCATCCGCCTCTTTGAAGGCATATCCGTACAACAGGTTGACCGTACTGTGAAGATTGGCGCTGATCACATGAACAGGCCGGTCCTGGAACCCCAACGCCGTCATCGTCGCTCTGATGTCGTCAGCCCACTGCTGCCCGTATCTCTGGTGGCCGATGATGTTCATCAGTGAGGGGGTAAAGTATATGACCAGAGACTCCTCTCTGGATTCTTCCTTCGCGGCGATGGTATTCCCGAGATGGTAGATCAGGGAAAAGAAGGATTCTTTCCACTTGGAAAGCTGCTTGTTCCTTTCGAAATGTTCATAGGACTGGCGGGTCTCACGGTAGGATCGCCCCAGGATGATGCTCAGATTCCAAATGGCCTGGTCCAATTCTCTGCCGCTCAAACTGACGGCGCTTTGGCGAAACCGTTGGACGATCTTTTCCAGATCGCTCCATTCAATAGTGATGTTGCCAGCCTCGTCCGTCATCCGGGCATGAATCTTGCGTGCTTCGATGTTCAGAAAGGTGAGATGGGTCAGAATATCGTAGATTTCACTCAGCCCGCGGGTGACGGCGAAGCAGAACTCCTTCTCGCTGATGCGGTAGCAGGTGCGCCGCCGCTTTAGGGGCTGCACGATCTCGAAGGTGCTGTCGCCGATCTCCTCTTCCTCCGTCAGGATGATGCGCGTGCATTTTTCGATGCCCCGCGGCAGACGGTCAATGACATATTCAAGGCCCTTCAATTCGGTGATCCTGGGGTTGTTCATGCTGCCGTAGATCTCGGGACTGAGGCTGATCAGACATTCGGCCAGTTGCTGCCCCATTTTCTCGGAGGGCATGTAATAGCCTCTCAGCGCCAGGGCATGGGCGATGGTCTTGAATGATCGAATCGCCATGCGGGCCTTCTGGGCCCGGGTCAAATCCTGCATACAAATTTCTCCCGATGGGGTTTCCGGAAAAATGTCGTTCAGCTGCCCTGCCGCATGGCCTTAGAGGCGTTAATCAGGCCGTTGGTGGAACTGTCGTGAGCAGTCACGGGCCCATCGTCCGTCAGCTCAGGGAGGATCTTCCGAGCCAACTGCTTCCCCAGTTCCACGCCCCATTGGTCGAAGCTGAATATGTTCCAGACGACGCCCTGAACGAAGATCTTATGCTCGTACATGGCGATAAGACTGCCAAGAACCCGAGGCGTCAACTTCCGAAACAGGATCGAATTCGTGGGACGGTTGCCGGTGAAGACCTTGTGGGGGCGGATCCGCTCGATCTCGTTATCGCTCATGCCGGCCGCCTTCAGCTCCGCCGTTACCTCGACAGGGGTCTTGCCGCTCATCAGCGCCTCGGTCTGGGCAAAAAAGTTGGAGAGCAGAATAGCGTGATGATCGCCCACCGGGTTGTGGCTCACGGCCGGCGCCAGGAAATCCGCGGGAATCATCTGGGTTCCCTGATGGATGAGCTGATAGAAGGCATGTTGGCCGTTGGTGCCCGGCTCTCCCCAGATGACGGGGCCGGTGGCGTAATCGACGGGACGACCGTTCCGATCGACGGATTTGCCGTTGCTTTCCATATTGCCCTGCTGGAAGTAGGCTGGAAATCGATGCATATACTGGTCGTAGGGCAGGATCACCTCGCTGCGGGCGCCGAAGAAATTGGTGTACCAGACGCCGATCATGGCCAGAATGACCGGAATATTTTCCCCAAGGGGGACGGCCTTGAAATGACGGTCCATCTCGAAGGCCCCCTCCAGAAGCTCCACAAAGCGTTCGTAACCGACATAGCATGCAATGGAAAGCCCAATGGCCGACCAGAGAGAGTAGCGTCCACCGACCCAGTCCCAGAAACCGAACATGTTCTCCTGGTGAATGCCGAAGTCCGTCACTGCGGCAACGTTGGTGGAGATGGCCACGAAATGCCGGGATATGGCGTCAGGAGTGCCGATCCGCTCCAGGAACCATCCCCGGGCGGTGAAGGCGTTGGTCATGGTCTCCTGAGTGGTGAAGGTTTTGGAGGCGATCATGAAGAGAACGGTTTCGGGGTTGAGTCCCTTCAGGGTTTCGGCGATGTGGGTGCCGTCCACGTTGGAAACGAAATGGACCGAAAGCCCTTCCCGGGCATAAGGCTTCAGGCATTCGGTGACCATGACCGGACCCAGATCCGATCCACCGATGCCGATGTTGACGATATCGGTAATGCGTTTTCCGGTGTATCCCCGCCACTCTCCGGAAAAGATCTTTTCGGAGAAGGACGCCATTTTCGCGAGGACGCCGTTGACCTCGGGCATAACGTCCTTGCCGTCGACGACCACGGGCCGGTTTTCACGATTTCGGAGGGCCGTATGCAACACGGCCCGCCCCTCGGTCTCGTTGATGGGTGCGCCCGCGAACATGTCGGCGACGGCCTCCGGAACGCCGGTCTCCTCGGCCAGTTGCACCAGAAGCCGAAGGGTCTCCGCCGTGATGATGTTTTTGGAGTAGTCGACAAGGATGTCGCCGAACCGAATGGAAAACCGGGAAAACCGCTCCGGATCCCGCTCGAAAAGCCTCCGCAGGTGGAGCTGCCTTGCCTCCGGATAGTGGGCGCCAAGGGCTTCCCATGCCCGGGTCTGCCGTGGGTCGATCTTTTTCAGCATAAAAGAAGATCCTTTGTTTCCGGGCTGTCGTACGCACCATACCCGGCATGAAACGGTTTGCCGAACCCGTTCAACCGCCGCAGGTTTCGGACTGGGATTTAATGGCCAGAAGCAACTTTCGGGTCAGATGATGAAGTCTGGTGGGCACCCGAACCAGGCGGCTGATCCAAAGCATCAGGCCGTATAAGCGCTCGACGCTGGTAAGAATCACCCGACCGTCCCGCTCCTCGAAGATAAAGCGGTGCTCGGCATGGACGCCCAGACGGCTTCCGGCCCAGACGACCTCCTTTTCCGGCTCGCACTTGACGATCTCAGGTGCGATCCTGAGGGGAATGCGGTAAGGTCTCAGGGTGAATGTAAAACAGGTGCCGGGGGCCATCCCGTCGCCCTCGATCAGGCAGCAGTTTTCACACACCGTGTTCCAGTGCTCCCACTCCTCCATCCGGGAAAAGACCCGCCAGACGACCGAAAGGGGTGCACGGATTTCGATGGATTCCTCAATGATCATGTCAGTCCCTCGCAATGCCATTCTTTATGGCAGATTTGAAGAGCGGGATCAATACCGTTATTCACGCGATGTTGGGCTTTCAGGCGCCGGTAGTGCCGGGGAGAAGTCACGCCCCACGCAATTGCATAAAGGATTCAGGCTTAGGGGGATTCGGCCGCAGCAATCGTCGCGGTTGTTCCCTTCAGCCGTTTCTCAGTCACTATCACCAAAGTCGAAAAAGGCGTTAATGGTTGATATTAACACCTGTTCAAACCTGAACACATCCTTGGCATCGATAAAAACATATTACTTTAATAATCAAAATATTATATAAGAATATAGAGAGTGGCATTAAATTTGCTGACGGTATATCCGAACAAAAGACCCTACACCCTATTTCCGAAACCTTATCGGTAAACAAGGCGCTTATGAACGAAAAAATATCACGACGATCCTTCCTCAAAGGAACCGTTGCCGCGGCAACCGCATCGACGGTCGGATCCTTCGCCCTGCCGTCGGCTGTCAAGGGAGCGGCCCCCGAAGAGTTGGCAACCCTTATCGATATCCGCAAATGCATCGGATGCGAGGCCTGTGTCGAAGCCTGCCGGGATGTCAACGAGGCCGAGTATCCGGAACCCATCAAACCGTTTCCGAAAATGTTTCCCGCCAGCGTCCAGACGGAAGACTGGTCTGAAAGACGCGAGGTCCGGGACCGCCTGACGCCCTACAACTGGCTCTTTATCCAGATGGCGGACGTGACGATAAACGGTGGGACAACCACCCTTACGATTCCTCGGCGCTGCATGCACTGTCAGAATCCGCCGTGTGCGGATCTCTGCCCCTGGGGAGCGGCCCGGAAGCTCAAAAACGGCACGACGGTGATCGCCCCGGATATCTGCCTCGGTGGGAAGAAATGTCAGGTCGTCTGTCCATGGGCCATTCCTCAGCGGCAAACGGGCGTCGGCCTCTACCTCGATCTCATGCCGGCCTATGCCGGAAACGGCGTCATGTACAAATGTCATCGCTGCCATCAACGGATAGCCAACGGCGAGATGCCGGCCTGCATCACGGCATGTCCGGAGGACGTTCAGAAAATTGGGCGCCGGGTCGATATCCTACAAGAGGCTCGGGCCGTTGCCCGGGAAATCAACGGATATGTTTACGGAGAGACGGAAAACGGTGGCACCAACACTTTCTATGTCTCCCCCGTTCCCTTCAGTGAATTGAACCGGGCCGTCCAACAAGGACCCGGGAAGCCCCATTTCGAATCGGTCCCCGACATGATGGCCGATGCCGACCACCTGGCCAAGGTCATGCTCGTCGCACCGCTGGCAGGGGCTGCAGGTGCTCTGCTGAAATTCGCTGGCAAAAGCAAAACGTCCCATTCCCCAAAAAATTCCGCGAATGAAATTCGTGCGTCACGGAATGACGCACCTGCGACACCCGAGGAGCACTGAACATGGCGATAAACGACTACAAATGCCAAATATGCCATCAATATTTTGAAATCCGGACCGAAGGCGACAATGCAACCCCGGAGGTCGCCTGTCCCAAATGCCGGAGCAGAGAGGTCCGGGAAGTCGAGAAGAAGACGGATATTCCGTCCACCCTGTTTCCCACCCTCGACGGACGCTTCACCTGAGCCCGCTGAGCACCGGCGGCGGTCACCGCCCAGAACCGTTTTCATCCAAGGAATCATCTTCATGAAGTACCACCACGTCAAAATCGTATACATTCCCATGCTGTTCTCTATGGGTCTAACGGGTCTCGCCCAGATGCCCATCTTCAAACGCTACCATATCGCCGACATCCCCGGCCTGGGGTGGTTGGCGGACTTCTACCTGACCCACCGCCTCCACTACCTGGGCGCGATGTTTCTGCTGGTTTTATTCGTCTACATCGGCCTGGACTATTTGCTTGAGCAACGAAAACGATACCGTTTGACGGGCGCCGCCGGCATTCGGCTGCTGCTGCTTTGCGGCATCTTGGTTACAGGCGTTTTCCGGGTGCTCAAGAACCTGCCCGATGTCAGCTTTTCACCCGGATTCACGCTGTTCATCGACATCACCCACTTGGTTTTCATAATGTGCCTGATGCTTGCAGGAAGCATTTTCATGGTGATGAAACAAGGGTGGCTTGCCCCGCGGCCCTGACCGCCTTGTCGGAAGGGGGGAATTTTAGGCTTGCATTTTAGCGGCAATCCTGTATGAAGGACAAAATTTGGTTACACGTTTGTTGCCGGTGCCCTCATTGATAAGGGATAATAGGGAACACGGTGAAATTCCGTGACGCTGGGCCAGCGCTGTAAGCGGGGACCGAGGCCGCAGGATGCCACTGATCCGAAAGGAACGGGAAGGCGCGGTCAAGGGTGCGAACGTTCAGATAACGATTTACGATAAGGTTGATCGGAACTGTTATCCGGGCGTCTGATGATCCGCAAGTCAGAAGACCTGCCGCAACAACAACACGGCTATATCGTCCGCAAAACCGTGTCATGGGCTGTTTTCCCATGACACGGTTTTTTTTTGAGGGAAACACCAGAGTAATGGGAGCGCAAGGATGAAAACACAGATCGAAATGGCTAGAGAAGGGGTCGTGACCCCACAGATCAAAACCGTCGCCCGAAACGAAAATACCGAACCCGAGGAGATTCGGAAAAAGGTGGCCCTGGGCGAGGTCGTCATCGCCAGCCACCCCCATCGAAAGCACCAGCGGGTGGTGGGGATCGGATCAGGCTTGAAAACCAAGGTGAACGGTTCCATCGGCACCTCTTCAGATATCTGCGACATTGACCTGGAGGTCAAAAAAGCCCGGGCAGTCCAGGAAGAAGGTGCCGACACCCTGATGGAGCTGTCGGCCGGCGGAGATCTCGACGCAGTACGCCGGGCCGTCCTGGCCAACTGCGATCTGCCGGTGGGCAACGTTCCCCTTTACCAGGCCTTCTGCGAGGCAGCCCGTAAGTACCGAAACCCCAACAAGCTGGATCCCGAATATCTCTTCGAACTCATCGAACGGCAGCTGGCCGACGGCATCTCCTTCATGGCCATCCACTGCGGCATCAATCAATTCAGTATCGAACGTCTCAAAAAGCAGGGCTTCCGATACGGCGGACTGGTCTCCAAGGGTGGCACCTTCATGGTCTCGTGGATGGAATACAACCAAAAGGAAAACCCGCTCTACGAGCAATTCGACCGGGTCTGCGCCTTGATGAAGAAATACGACGCTGTCCTCTCTTTAGGCAACGGCATTCGTGCCGGTGCCATCCACGACAGCCACGACCGGGCCCAGATGGCGGAGATGATCATCAACTGTGAACTGGCCGAGTTGGGGCGGGAGATGGGCTGCCAGATGATGGTCGAAGGCCCCGGGCACGTTCCCCTGGATGAGATCGCGGGCAACATCATGCTGGAAAAACGGATGAGCGGCAACGCACCTTACTATGTCCTGGGGCCGCTGCCCGCCGATTGCGGCGCCGGCTACGACCACGTCACCGCGGCCATCGGTGCGGCCAACGCCGCACGCCACGGCGCCGACCTCATCTGTTACATCACGCCGGCCGAGCACCTGGCCCTGCCCAACGAGGCGGACGTCCGGGAGGGGGTTCGAATCACACGTCTGGCGGTTCACATCGGCGACATTGCCAAATACCCAAAGCGTCGGGAGCAGGAGAAACAGGTTTCTCTGGCCCGTCGGGACACCCGGTGGGAAGACCAACTCAGGCTGCTGATGTTTCCGGACCGCGCCGAGGAGATTCGGAAGAGCCGAAGCCCGGAAAATGAAAAAACCTGCACCATGTGTGGGAATTTCTGCGCCATGGAACGGGGCTTGTCGCTGTTCGAAAAGGATATCAAGGGGGACAAGATTTGACTACCCCTGTAAAAACAGGACGCCAAATACCAACACTGCACGCCGGTTCCTTTTCCCAGGATATGCGGGTGTGCGATCAACAACACCAACAATGGACGGAGGAAAGGGCATGAAACTTCTGAAAAATACGATTCAACGCATCACGGCGCCGGATGCCGATGCATACAATGCCGCCGGAGAACGGCTTCGAAATCAGGCCCGTCCGGCGGGAAGTCTCGGCATTCTAGAGGATGTTGGAGCGCGTCTGGCCGCCATTTTCGGCATGCTCGACGTTCGCCTCGAAAAGAAGGTCGTGATCATCTGCGCCGGGGACCATGGGATCTGCGCCGAGGGCGTAAGTCGTTTTCCTCAGGAGGTGACGCCCCAAATGGTCTATAATTTCTTAAACGGCGGCGCCTCCGTGAGCGTACTGGCCCGTCATGCCGGCGCCAAGGTCCGGGTGGCGGATCTGGGGGTCAACTGGGATTTCGCGCCGGATTTACCCATCTACTACAAAAAGGTCCGAAGAGGCACGGCCAACTTTGCCGTGGCCCCGGCCATGACCCGGGAAGAGGCCGTCCGGAGCATCGAGGCCGGCATCGAAATCGTCGACGAACTGACCGCCGAAGGCCCGGTACACCTTATCGGCACGGGGGACATGGGCATCGGCAACACCACACCCTCCACCGCCATCATCGCCGTCTATTCGGGCATTCCCGTGCCGAAACTGGCCGGTCGGGGGACGGGAATCGACGATGACGGACTCCGGAAAAAGATTACCGCCATCGAAAAGGGACTCGCCCTGCACCGGCCCGACCCCAAGGACCCTGTGGGCGTGCTCGAAAAAGTCGGGGGGCTCGAGATCGGCGGCCTAGCTGGTCTGGTCATCGGTGCCGCAGCCCACGGCATTCCCGTGGTTTGCGACGGCCTTATCGCCACCGCTGGCGCCTTGATCGCCTGTGAACTCGCGCCAGCAGCCCGGCCTTATCTCTTCGCCGGCCACAACAGCGTAGAGATCGGCCACCGCTACATGCTCGAACATCTGGACCTTCAGCCGCTTCTTCACCTGGGATTTCGCCTTGGGGAAGGCACCGGCGCCGTCTTGGCCATGACGCTCATGGACGCCGCAACCCGTATCCTGGCCGAAATCAAAACCTTTGCAGAGGTCGGCATCAACGACGCCCAATAGCGATCATCTTTCCCAAACAACGGATCGCTTCGCCTCCCGGAAAGCGGCAACGCAGAAGGATCGCCCCCCGCTCCGGATAGTCGGGGCGGGGAAGCAAGGTCACCGATTAAATATCGAAATAAAGGAAGAATTCATGGGGATGGGGACGCAGGTTTACGGCGTTCACCTCCTTGGCGGTCTTGTAGCTGATCCATTTTTCAATGACGTCGGGGGTAAAAACGTCGCCCTTGAGCAGAAACTCGTGGTCGGCCTTGAGGGCGGCCAGGGCCTCCGGCAAGGAGCCCGGTGCGGAGGGGATTTCCGCCAACTCTTCCGGCGGCAGCCCGTAGATATCCTTGTCGAGAGGCGACCCCGGATCGATCTTGTTCTCGATGCCGTCCAGGGCTGCCATGAGAACAGCCGAGAAGGCCAGGTAGCCGTTACACGAAGGATCGGGCGTTCTGAATTCGATCCGCTTGGCCTTTGGCGAAGACGAGTACATGGGAATTCGAACGGCGGCGCTGCGGTTCCTGCTAGAATAGGCCAGATTGACCGGAGCCTCGAATCCGGGCACCAGCCGCTTGTAGGAGTTGGTGGTCGGGTTGGTGAAAGCGCACACCGCCGAACAGTGTTTCAGAATGCCGCCGATGGCCCATAGGGCTTCCTGAGAGACGCCGGCATATTTATCGCCCGCAAAGAGGGGGTTGCCGTCCTTCCAGATGCTGAGATGCGTGTGCATACCGCTCCCATTGTCTTCGAACAGGGGTTTGGGCATGAAGGTCACCGTGTGACCGTGTTTGTATGCGACGTTCTTGAGAACATATTTGAACCAAACCATCTGGTCGCCCATCTGCAGCAGTGGGGCGAACCGCATGTCGATCTCCGACTGGCCTGCGGTGGCCACCTCATGGTGTTGACACTCGACGACAATTCCGAGGTCCTGAAGGGTCAACATCATCTCGGAACGGAGATCCTGGAATTTATCCATGGGCGGTACGGGAAAGTAGGCTTCCTTGTGGCGAGGCTTGTAGCCCTGGTTCGGCATTTCGTCACGGCCCGAATTCCAGATGCCCTCAACAGAGTCGATCTCATAGAAAGCGCTGTTGCTGCTCGACTCAAACTGCACGTTGTCAAAGATGAAAAATTCCGCCTCGGGTCCGATGAAGGCCGTATCCCCGATACCGGTGCTTTTGAGGTAGGCCTCGGCTTTCCGGGCGATATGTCGGGGATCACGGCTGTAAGGCTCTCGAGTGATGGGATCGGCGATGTTACCGATGAGCACGAGAGTCGGGTCGGCGAAAAAAGGATCCATCTTGGCGGTGCCGGGATCCGGAATGACCAGCATGTCCGATGCGTTGATGGGCTGCCACCCGCGAATGCTCGATCCGTCGAAGCCATATCCGTCCTCGAAATTGGAAATATCCAACTCACTGATGGGAACCGAAAAATGCTGCCACACGCCGGGAAAATCCATAAACCGGATATCGACCACTTTAACGTTGTTTTCTTTTGCCATTGCGATGACGCGTTCGGGTGTCATTGTCATTTAAATCTCCTTCTTGATGGGTATGTTGAAATCAACCGATAACACACGGTCGGTCAGGCGTTCCGTTTAGACGGTCCGAGACTTCCGACAGGACCGTCATGAGGGCCGTTGTTACGGCCGCCACCTGCTCGGGGCTGTCCGCCTTCTGGCCGTCGAAGTCCCGGACATAGAAGACATCCACCACCTGATCGACATTCGTTGCAATCTTCGCCACCCAGACATCCAGGCGACATTTGAACAATACATCCGTAATTTTGTACAACAGCCCCAGAAAATCGTAGGTAAAGACCTCGACGATGGTGAAAAAACTGGAACTTTCATTATCCACATTTATCCGAGGCGACTTTTCGGGTCGCCAGGGCTTGGCTACGGCATAGGTCTTCATCTTTTCCGATAGCGCCGCCTCGAGATCGAGACTTCCCAGAAGGGCCGACTCCAGGTCGCTTTCCGCATGCTCCCATTTCTGGGTTTCGTATAAACTGTCAAGCGGCGGCTTGACCTCGAAAACATCCAGAGCAATGTTGTTGCGCCAGGTATAAACCTGAGCCGCCAGGATATCCATGCCGTTCAAGGTAAACACACCGGAGATCCGGGCAAAGAGGCCGGGACAGTCCCTGGCACAAATGGTCACGGTCCGGGTCTTGAGGCCGGGGGATTTCTCTACCGTCCAGACGAAGTGAGCCTTCCCAAGGCGGTTGTAGAGTGCAATATGTCGGGCGATATGCACCTTGGACGTGTTCAGGAGGTACCGGGGCGACATCATCCGGAACAAAGCGTCCATCGAATCGCGTGTTTCCGGATGCTCCGAAAGCGCCAGGACGTAACTTCGTTTCTCTTCGATCAGCGCTACAGCACCTGCAGAGGTCAGCTCCCCTTCCCTGAACATGCTCGAAACGTTTAGGAAAAGCTCTTCGAGTAACGCGGCCGTCCACCCGTTCCAGGCTTTTGGGCCGGTGGCGACGGAATCGGCTACCGACAGCAAATAGAGCATCTTCAGACGGTCGGCGTCGCCAATCTTCCGGGCACAGAAGAGGGCCGTCTCCTCGTCCTGAATATCCCGTCGCGTCGCGATCTTGATCAGAAATAGGTGTTCCCGCACCAGAAAGGCCACGGTTTCGATCATTTCCGACGGATACCCTCTTCCCGAAAGGATTTCCCGGACCATCTCCGCCCCTTTTTCGGAATGATTCCCGCTGGACATCCCCTTGCCGATATCGTGGAGCAGCCCGGCCCAGATAAGAGCGATGCGTTCCCGGCGGGTCAGATCCTCATAGATCTGTCCGCAAAGGGGCGTGGTCGTGGGATCGTCCGGTGTGCCGAATTTTTTGAGTGTTTGCACCGTTCGCAGAAGGTGCCGATGCACCGGATAGAGATGATACTCATCATATTGGATCCGGTTGACGATTTCGTTGAACTGGGGAATAAAAGCCTCCAAAAAGCCCGTTTCCGACATGGCCTCCAGAACATTGAACTTGGGCACCGGCATCAGAAGAATCTGCTCAAACGACCGTCGAACGGGCTCGGATGTGCGAAACCGAGTGTCGACGCAGTAAAGAAACTCCCTGACGAGCCTTCGGGCCTCGATGCTGAGGGGCATCTTGAGACAGGCACTCTCTTCAAAGATCCGCATGAGGATCTCGGACTGTTTGGGGATCATTTTGGAAGACACAAAATTGAGCATCCCATCGACGATCGCGATACCTTCGGTGTTCACTTTTTCAAGAAATTTCCGACGTCGCCGGCTGTTTTTTCCCTTTTCCAAATCGTAGACCACCATCTGCTGCTGCTGCTTCAGAAAGCCCATGTGCCGGTGCAACACCCCCAGAAACCGCTCGACAGGCTGCTGTCCGTCCCGGTAAACATACCCTAAATCAGCGGCCACCCGCTCCTGGTAGCTGAAGTAGAGCTGATCGCATTTCCGGCCGGACAGGTAGTGAAGATGATTTCGCACCCGCCAAATAAATGCCAGGGCTTGGCTCAGGGCTTGGTATTCCTTGTAGGAAAGACAGCCGTGATACTCCAGGTCCCGAGGTTGGGTAAGCTGGTTTCGGATACGGGCCACCCAGAGCATGGTATGGTAATCCCGCAGGCCGCCCTGCCCTTCCTTTAGATTTGGTTCCAGAAGATAAGTAGAGTCGCCGAAACTCTGATGACGCTCCTGGTTCCGCTTGACAACCCGCTCGATCACACCGTCAGGATCGTCATAGATGACCTTTTCCCGGAACAGGTCCAGGAGTTTCGAATAGAGATGGGACATGCCGCAGATGAACCGGGCATCCAGAAAGGCTGTCAGCGTTTCAATGTCCTCGACGGCCGCGGTGATACATTCATCAAGGGAACGGGTCGCATGACCGACCTCCACACCGATGTCCCACAGGGGATAGATGACCTCCTCGATCAGTGCCGCCGCCGCTTCCGGGACCTCCCGATCGAACAGAATGAGCAGGTCCACATCGGAATGAATGCATTGCTCCTCCCGGCCGTATCCCCCAAGGGCGATGACGGCATAGGGGTTCCGTCGGATGTCCAGCTTTGGTCCGATCACGCTGTTTTCATAGGATGCGTGAAAATACGCGTCGAAGAAACGGGTATAGCGGCCCACAAAATCCGGAACTTCCCCTTTCAGAAAATCCGCGACCAGGGATTTCTGTCGTCGCGCCAACATTTTTAACGGATTATCGGATTTATGTCTCATATCAACCGCTGTAATCTCTCATTTGAAAGGCGTTTTGCCTTTATTATTACCACAGCAATTCCAGGCATAACAGCAAGTTTAATGCCAATTGTTGACGAATTTATTTGCATTTTATTTTAAATAGTTAAAATTCATATACACCTGACAGAAAAATTAATGTTATACAATTGTGTAATATTTTTTCCATTTTTATGACAAAAATGTTTTTCTGAATGTTCAGACCGCGACGGCCGCCATCCGATTTAACAGACGGCGTATTCAGGAAGCAGCGCTATTTCAAACTAACTGCTCCTTGACACCTTGTCGGCCGAGATGTTACAAATTTCCGAAATACAAAACATTGTTTCATAATGTAAAACAACCTGCCGAATATTATCACGTGCATTCAATTATCGATCAGCATAACGGAGGGCTTGAAACATGGCAGAAGAAATCTTGGCACCCCTTGCAGGAAAAATCGTCAAAATGAATCTCGAAGTCGGCACGAAGGTAGAGGAGGACGACGAGGCCCTGGTCATCGAGGCCATGAAGATGGAAACTCCGGTCTTCGTACCGTGCGACGGCACGGTCAAAGAGATTCGCGTCAAGGAGGGCGACTCGGTGGAGGAGGAAGACGTCCTTGCGATAATCGCGTAAATCCAACAATACATCGATGAAACCTGATTCATCGGGCCTCGACGATTCTCCCGCGGATCATTGAGGCCCGATGAAACGGGCGGCCATGGCCGTCCACCCCTCTTTTTCCCTAACCTCCAGAACCTCAAATCCAATGCCGGCCATCTTGTCGGCCACCTTACAACGATTTTCCGAGATAATCCCCGAACAGATAAAGATGCCCCCCGCTGAAAGCACCTTCGGAATGTCTTCCACAAGGAGGAGGATGACCTCGCTCAGGATGTTGGCCACCACCACGTCAAAGGTTCGAGAGACACCCGCCAGAAGGTCCCCGGCATGAATCTCGGCCGATCCGGAACCGAACCCGTTTTTGGAGAGATTCTCCCGGGCCACGTCGACGGCAACGCCGTCTTTGTCCACGCCGACCATGGAACCCGCCCCCAGTTTTCCGGCGGCGATCATAAGGATTCCCGAGCCGGTACCCACGTCAAGAAAACGCATCCCCGGGACCAGCCAAGCTTCGAGCAGCTGAATGCAGAGAATGGTGGTGGGATGGGTTCCGGTGCCGAAGGCCATCCCCGGATCGATCTCGAGGATGATTTCGTCCGACGATTCTGGGATATAATCGCGCCACGTGGGCTTAACAACAATTTTGTCGGAGATTTTTTCCGGCCGGAAATATGCCTTCCAGGACTCGGCCCAGTCCTCTTCGTCCAGTTCCTGAAAAAGAAGCCTGGTCGTAATCCCGGTCCGCCGACCCAGGACACGCAATCCTTCTTCCAGAGCCGATATCTTTTGCGCACCATCGGCGTTACCCGGAAAATAGCCGCTTACGGCATCGGTCTCGGGCAAGGGCAGCGCATCCGCTCCCCACCCCTCCTCCGGCGACATGTTCGGACTTTCCACAACCACTCCCTGAAGGCCGAGATCGTAAAAAACGTCTGAAATCAGATCGGCGCCCAAAGCAGCGTCATGGAATTCGAAAACCACTTTAACCTGGGTCCACTTCATTCTGCCCTGCCCTTTATCTTCTTCCAAGTCTCCTTGGGAGGATTGAAATATCCATATCCGAGATCCGGATAGGCCCGTCGGATCCGTCTCAGCGCCTCGCGCATCCCCATGGGAACCCCGTGAACTGCCACCCGGTTCATGGTTCTCCAGTACTTGACCGGATCATAGTTCAGGTTTCGCCACTGGACATAATGTATCGGATGCGTCCGCCTGAAGGACAGAAAAGCCGTTACCTCCTCGGGAGTGTCGGTAAATCCCGGGCAGTTCAGGTAATTCAGGGCCACAAAACGGCCGTGCGCCAGCGCGATGTCGATGCTTGCCAGAACATCTGCGAAGGCATAGCCTCTGGGGCGGTAATAGGCGTCGTAGCACACCTTTCGAACGCTGTTCATGGAAACGCGGATGCTGTCGAGACCGGCATCGAACAACTCCGCCAGGACGTCCGGAAGGCTTGCATTAGTGTTCATATTGATGGTGCCCCGGTCCGTTTCCCTGCGAATCATGCGAATGGCCGGGGCGATAACGTGGGCCGCGAAGAGCGGGTCTCCCTCGCATCCTTGGCCGAAACTGACCACGCTGTTGTCGACCCGTCGAATGTGAGCCAGGGCCACTTCGGCGATTTCCTCGGGTGATGGCGTAAAATCGATGCGTTCCTGGCTGCAGGACACCCCGCCCTCCGGTTGAAAAGAAATGCATCCCAGACACCGGGCGTTGCAGGTCCGGGAAGCAGGCAGGGGGGCTTCGTAGCGGCCCAGAAAAAAGTTCTTGCCGGCCGGGCAGCCATACTCGAGGGCACAACGTTCCAGATGCCGGCGAAGGCGATTTTCAGGCAAGAGCGCCTGCATGCGCCGAACCCCGGCCACAACCTTATCCCGGGGCATTTGTCGGATATCCTGCCGAGGCTCCCGATCGACACGGATGACGGCCGATCGAAATCCCCCGCCGTACCACCCCACGGCGCCGTAAGAAAAGAGCGGCAGGGTGTCCCCGGGGTCCCGCTCCCGATAGGCGCTGATATAGGTATTGACATATCCAGGGGAATTGAAAGCCGCCACGGCATAAATCGGCTCCCCAGGGGCATAGGGGTTCTCGTCAATCATCTCCGGCGCTTCGGCGGCGAGATTGAAAACCAACGGCCGCCGGTGGGGGAGGTACATCAACTCTCCACCATGGGGCATGGGAAGGGTGTTCTCCGTAGTGAGGGGAACGACCCTGTCGCCCGCCATACCGGCTGCGGCATATCCTCCCAACTCGAAGATCTCCCCGGCGGCATCGGCAACCATGGCCGTTATTGGCTTCGCCGGGGGTTTTCCTTTTTTTCGTCGCGAATGTCTTTTCATCATTATTTTTCACTGTTCGACTTTCGTGATGTTGACCGGACGTTCAGACTGAAAGGGTGCGCTGCCCATTCTTCGGCATCACCGGATCCTGTAAGTCGAAGTTTCGTTTTTTTACTCAACTTTCGATATTCATGGGCCGGTACCGTCATGAAGTTTGAAAATTAAATTTTTATTATACCACATCGGTGCCGGCAACACCGAAAAAATCTGAATTGAGCTTTCTGCGACGTTTATGTGCCGAAAAACAGACATAATTCAGTTGAAACCAGAGTCCGCTCAGTGATATATGCTTTTCCTATCTCTCGATTTTCGTTATGTTTGGCCGTAAAGCGGCTGGAAACCGAAGGGGGATTTTGCGCGCGTGGGACGCGAGTCGCCCTCAACATCACCAGCCCCTTAAAGTTAACAGTTGAATTTAATCGATGGTCATAACCAGGAATCGCGGATGCCGTTGACCGACGCGCAACAAAACTTTTTAAGAAAACTTCCAGGAATCGACCGCATTCTCGAGCAAACCCGTTTTGACCCGTTTTTTGAAGCGGTGCCGAAACCCTTGTTGACCCGAATCTGCAGGGAAGTGGTGGAAGGTCTCCGGAAGGCCGTCATCAATGGAACGCCGTCCGTCGATGAAGAGGATGTAACCGACGCCCAAATCATAGCCAAGGTCAAGTGGCACCTTGGCTGCGCCTTGAAGCCCAACCTGACGCCCCTTGTCAATGCCACCGGCGTCGTGGTCCACACTAACCTGGGACGCTCCCTGCTGGCGGATGAAGCCGTGAAAAACGTCGCCCGCATTTCACGCCGGTACACCAACCTTGAGTTCGACCTGGTCAGGGGCGCCCGAGGTCTTCGCTACAGCGCGATCGAAGGGATTCTCTGCGAGCTCACCGGCGCCGAAGCGGCCATGGCGGTCAACAACAACGCCGCTGCCGTGCTCCTCTGCCTCGACACCTTGGCCAGGGGAAAGGCGGCTGTCGTTTCCCGGGGAGAGCTTGTGGAGATCGGCGGGTCCTTCCGGATACCTGACGTCATGATCCGCAGCGGTGCCCGGCTCCAGGAGGTGGGCACCACCAACCGGACCCACCTCAGGGACTACGAGCAGGCTATCGGAGACGACACAGGGCTTTTGCTGAAGGTTCATACCAGCAACTACGCCGTGGTGGGGTTCACAAAGGCCGTGCCCGCCCGAGAGCTTGTCGAACTGGGCCACAAGCACGGCATACCGGTCATGGAGGACCTGGGCAGCGGCACCCTCGTCGATCTCTCCGCCTACGGCATGATCAAGGAGCCCACCGTTCAGGAATCGGTGGCCGCCGGCATCGATATCGTCACTTTCAGCGGCGACAAACTCCTTGGCGGTCCTCAGGCGGGACTGATTGTTGGAAAACGGGCGATTCTCGACGCTGTCCGGCAAAATCCACTGTCCCGGGCCCTCAGAATCGACAAGATGACCCTGGCCGCCCTGGAGGCGACTCTCCGGATCTATCGAGATCCGCGAAAGGCCGTCCACGCCATTCCAACACTCCGAATGCTCATCCTCCCGTTGTCGGAGATCGAACAACGGGCCGAGCGCTTTGTGGCGTTGATGACGGAGAGCCCGTCCGATCGCCTGCGCCTCTCCATTCTCGATGGGTCCTCCAGAGTCGGCGGGGGTGCTCTCCCGCTTCAAGAACTGCCCACCAAATGCGTGAGCCTGGAAATCGACGGTATCTCCACGGCCGCCATCGAACGGAGGATGCGCGGGCACATCCCGCCCGTGATCGGCCGCATCGAAGCTGATCGCTTCGTTTTGGACTTCAGAACCGTGGGGGAAGACGACATCAACATTATCGCATCCGCCGCTGGAGACCTGCTGGAAAAATGACCCGAAAAGTCAAAAAAATCTACACCCAAACCGGACATCATCAGGCTTTTCTGTTGTATGAAACCAAAGATTTTCAGGAAACACCTCGTCCGGCTGAGCGCCGAACGGCCGTCGGCATTCGGGAGCTTTCCGCAAAGTTTCCGTGCATATCTGTGGGAAAAGCCCTCATCGAGGGGGCACTCCGCCGACTGGAACCGATTCCCACCTTCAGCGTCATGTTGATCCGTGTAGACGATTTTTTCGATGTCCAGGATGCCGCCGGCGACGAGGCAGCGATATCCCTGCTCCTGGACGCCGCCGTCGTCGTCGACGAGGTCACCCGCGCCCGGAATGCCTTTTGGGGCATGATCGAGCAGGATCTGATCGGTACTTTTCTCCCGGAAAAAACCGAAGACGACTGCAGAAATATCGCCGAAGAAATCCGGCGGGTCTTCTCCCTGGTCCGCGAAGCCACTTTGACCATAGGCGTTACCGAATACCCCATGGACGAATACAGCCGTCTCGACACCGTCAAAAACGCCCGAAAAGCATTGAACCACGCCCGGCATTACGGCCCCGGCGGCATTGCGGTATTTGATGCGACAAGTCTCAACATCAACGCAGACCGCCTTTTCCAGGAGGGAAACATTCACGACGCCGCAGAGGAACTCAAAGCCGCCCTCCGGCTGAATCCCGGAGACGCCGACATCCGCAACAGCCTGGGCGTCTGTTACGCAGTCCTGGGGACGTTCAACCGAGCGTTGCGGGAATTCAGGACCGCCGCCGGATTATGTCCGGAAAGCGTTATGCCTATTCACAATATCGGCCTTGTGCACGAAATGCTGGGGGAGACTCAAAAAGCACTCAGCCATTTGATCGAAGCCGATCGCCTTCTCGGATCCGACCCGAACGCCAAGGCGGTCTTTGAGTTGCCGTTCCAGATCGGTAGAATTTATCTTCAAGAGGGGCTTCCGGAAAAGGCCGAACCGTATCTGGTCCGAGCTTCTGCCCTCAATCCCGCCTCCGGCGCCGCCTGCCGAAAGCTTGGGGAATGTCTTGCGGCCCGAGGCGACACCGACGGCGCCGTCAGGGCCTTCAGCAACGCCGTCAAGCGCAATCCCAACGACGCCGCAGCGCTGTCCGAGTTGGGCCTTCTCTTCCACCAACAGGGTGAAAACCCTGACATCGCCCTTCTGTTCTGCCGGCACAGCGTCGACATCTCACCCCGAAACGGACTTTACCATCAGCGTCTGGGCGGACTCTGCCTAGCCCTGAACCGTCGCGACGAAGCCCTCGTCGCACTGGAGCGCGCCCATGAACTCGGATGCGATTCCCAGACGCTGATCGACCGAATCAAGGGATTGGACGCCTGGGCGGAACAGTCCTCCGAAAAAAAGGAAACCGCATGAAAGAGATGATCCTGGCCAGCCTGAAGGCGAGTATTCACACCAAGGAAAAAAGCGTCCTTGCCCACACGGACGATCTCCTGGCGGCAACGGAAAGCATCCAGAAATCCCTCGTTGCCGGCGGCAAGCTCCTCATCTTCGGAAACGGGGGTAGCGCCGCAGATGCCCAGCATATTGCGGCGGAATTCGTCAATCGTTTCCTGAAGGAGCGTCGCCCCCTGGCGGCTATGGCTCTTACCACCGATACCTCCGTGATCACCAGCATCGGCAACGATTACCATTTCGACCAGATCTTTCAAAAACAGATCGAAGCTCTGGGACGGATCGGCGATATCGCCATGGGCATCAGCACCAGCGGAAATTCCCCCAACGTGGTTCTGGCCATGGAAACCGCCCGGGAAATGGGGCTTTTTACCATCGGCTTCACCGGCAGAGGCGGGGCTATCAGCACGCTGTCCGATATCCTTTTCACGGTCCCCTCGGACGTCACAGCACGGATTCAGGAAACCCACATCACCTTAGCCCATATCTTGTGTGAACTGGTGGAAGAGCGGATGTTCGGCGGTGTTGATGCCGCAGCTTAGCCCTGAAGGAAGCGAAAATGCCAAAGGCGTGTTGATTTTACGCCCGCAAATGATTATTTTGGCGGTCGTTGGCCGAACGGCCGATATTCCCCAGACCCGTACGGCAAGGAGAAAAAAATGCCTATTTACGAATATCACTGTGATCAATGCAACAAAGATTTTGAATGCCTCGTCATTGGCAGCCACCAGGCTGAGTGCCCGAACTGCAAAAGCACCGACGTCAAGAAGATGATGTCCGCCTGCGGCTTTCTGAGCAAAGGCAGCGGCGGAGAAACGGTCAAGGCATCCGCCGGAGCATCGTCCTGCAGCGGATGCACGTCTTCCAGCTGCGCGGGGTGCGGCCACTGATGGCGAGTACGACGACCATGCAAAACAGGACGACGCGACACATCACCATCGGCACCCGGGGCAGCCAGTTGGCCCTCTGGCAGGCCAACTGGGCTCGCCGAACCATCATGGAAAAATTTCCCGAAACAACCGTCGAGCTCCTTATCATCAAGACCAAGGGCGACAAGATCCTGGACGTCCCCCTGGCCAAGGTCGGCGGCAAGGGGCTCTTCGTCAAGGAGATCGAGGACGCCATGCTGGACGGCAGGATCGATGCGGCCGTCCACAGCATGAAGGATATGCCGGCCAAGATCCCACCCGGACTCTGCATCGGCGCCGTTCCCGAGCGGGAGACGCCCCAGGACGCCCTGGTCTCTCGAAATCGACTTCCCCTGAATCGTCTTCCCCAGGGTGCACGGGTGGGGACCAGCAGCCTGCGACGAGGAGCTCAGCTGAAAAGCGTTCGCCCGGACATCGAGATCGTACCGCTCCGCGGGAACCTCGATACACGCCTCAACAAGCTCGATTCCGAGAAGCTGGATGCGGTTATCCTGGCGGCGGCCGGTTTGAATCGCATGGGCCTGACCGACCGAATCACCGAAATTATCGACACCACCGTTATGCTCCCCGCTGTGGGCCAGGGGGCCCTCTGCATCGAGTGTCGACAAAACGATCCCGACATCGGCCCAGTGATGGCAGCCCTCAACCACGCAGAAACGCGAAAGGTGGTCATGGGGGAACGGGCCTTTCTGAACCGCCTGGAAGGCGGCTGTCAGGTACCCATCGCCGCCCACGGCACGCTTGAAGGCGACACCTACACGCTGATCGGGCTGGTGGCCGCCCTCGACGGCGGCGTCGTCATCCGGGAAACCCTGTCCGGCCCTGCGAAAGACGCAGAACACATCGGCGTCTCTCTGGCCGAACGCCTCATCGCCAAGGGCGCCGGGCCAATCTTAGAAAGCCTGAAGGAAATTCATGAAATCAACAGGTAAAGTCTATCTGGTGGGCGCAGGGCCGGGTGACCCCGGCCTGATAACGGTCAAGGGTCTGGATTGCATACGGAATGCCGATGTGATCATCTACGATTACCTGGCATCGCCCGCCTTTCTCAAGTATGCCCCGGAGCATGCGGAAAAGATCTACGTCGGGAAAAAAGGAGGGGACCATACCCTTTCCCAGGACCGCATCAACGCCCTGATCGTGGAAAAAGCTAAAGAAGGACGGGTCGTGACCCGACTCAAGGGCGGAGACCCTTTTATTTTCGGCCGGGGCGGTGAGGAGGCCGAGGTTCTGGTAGCCGCCGGGATCCCCTTTGAAGTCGTGCCCGGGGTAACATCGGCCATTGCGGCGCCGGCCTACGCAGGCATCCCCCTTACCCATCGAGACTTTACCTCGACATTGGCCTTTGTCACCGGCCACGAGGATCCGACCAAGACGAATTCCAGCATCGACTGGGCCTCCCTGGCTCGGGGGATCGGCACCCTGGTCTTTTTTATGGGCGTCAAGAACCTCCCCCACATTACCCGAAACCTGATAGACAACGGCATGGCACCCGAAACGCCGGTAGGCCTGATTCGCTGGGGAACCACAACGCGCCAGGAATCCGTGTTCGGCACTCTCGAGAACATCGTGGAACGGGTGAAGGCGGCAGGGCTCAAGGCGCCTTCCATTATTGTCGTCGGAAACGTCGTCTCCCTTCGGAGCTCCCTTAACTGGTTCGAAAATCGCCCCCTTCTGGGCAAACGCATCGTCGTCACGCGGGCCCGGGAACAAGCGAGCGATCTGGTCAAGCGTTTGACGGACATGGGTGCCGACTGCATGGAATGCCCGACCATTCAGGTCATCCCCCCCAAAGACTGGGGCCCTCTGGACGCGGCCGTCAACACCCTATCCACATACGATTGGATCGTCTTTACCAGCGTCAACGGCGTCAGGTTTTTCTTTCGGAGACTCTTCGAGACCGGGTACGACGTTCGGGCACTTCACCGCCTCAGAACCGCCTGTATCGGCCCCGTCACCGCCCAGACCTTGATGGGCTTCGGCCTGAAAACCGATATTCTGCCCGAAAACTATCGGGCCGAATCGGTGGTGGACGCCTTCAGAAACGAAAATATCAAGGGTTGCCGCATCCTGCTGCCCCGTGCCATGGAGGCGAGACCCGTCCTGCCTGTGGAGCTGACGCGAATGGGTGCGGCCGTGGACGAGGTCACGGCCTACCGGACGGTCCAGGCCCGGGAAAACGCTGACCAGCTTGTGGAAGAACTCAAGTCCGGTGCTATCAACATGGTCACCTTCACCAGCTCTTCGACCGTGCGGAATTTCAAAGCGCTTTTACCCGAGAAAGAGCCCCTTGCCCGAATGATGAACGGCGTCACCGTGGCGAGCATCGGTCCCATCACCTCGGACACGGCCCGGGAGTTGGGGTTTAGGGTGGACGTCACGGCGGCCACATACACGGTCCCAGGCCTCTGCGACGCCATTCTGGCCCACTACCAAACAGCTTCATAGGCGACAATGCCCCTGAATCCTACCATCCCCCGCCCGCCGGACGGCGGACATGGATCCGCGCCGAACGTTCGCGAGGTGGGGGGCATCTACATCCATGTTCCATTCTGCGTCCGCAAATGCCTCTACTGCGATTTCTATTCCGAAATCGACCGTTCCCGAATTCCCGACTACCTTGACGCCCTCGATCAGGAAATCCGTCGTGCCGATCCCCCGGCAAGGCTCATTTTCGACACCCTGTACATTGGGGGCGGAACACCTTCCGTACTGGCGTCAAACCAGATCAACCGTATACTGGCTGCGGTACGCGAACGATTTGAAGTGTGTCCCGACGCGGAGATCACCTTGGAAGCCAACCCCGGGACCCTCACCGAAAAGGGGCTTCGGGCATTACGACGCCTGGGCGTCAATCGCCTCAACATCGGGGTCCAGTCCTTTTCGGACAAAGGACTCCGATTTCTGGGGCGGGCCCATTCGGCCGAGGAGGCCCGGACTTCCGTGCGATGGGCGCGGGATGCCGGTTACGACAGCATCGGCCTCGATCTGATTTACGGCCTCCCCGGGCAGTCGGTCGTGGACTGGATCGCGGACATGACGGCCGCCGTCACCCTCGATCCCCATCATCTCTCCTGCTACATGCTCACCTACGAACCGGGGACGCCGTTGTCGCGGCTCCTGGAGAAGGGGACAATCAAGCCCCTCTCCGAAAGTCGGGTCGGCACATTGTTTCAAACCACCATCCGATTTCTGACCGACCACGGTTACACCCAGTACGAGGTCTCCAATTTCGCCCGGTCGTCGGATAAACAGTCGCGACACAACCGGAAATACTGGTCCATGGCGCCTTACCTGGGTTTCGGCCCCTCCGCCCATTCGTTCATGCCACCGGAGCGGTGGTGGAATGTCGGGACCATCGGACGATATATCGAACTCACCGCAGCGGGGCAGCCCGTCGTGGATGCAAAGGAAGTCGTGGATCGGGAAGGACAAATCATCGAAGGGCTCTATCTGGGGCTGCGGCAGACCGAAGGGATCCGGATTCCGGACTTCGAAAACCGATTCGGGCTCCGTTTCAAAGAGGTCTTCGGAGAGGTTCTGGCGACCCTTCGAAAAAAAAAGTGGCTTCAGGATGCCGCTGATCGGTGTGCCTTGACCCCCGTGGGGCTTCGTTTTCTTGACAGCGTTACGTCGATGTTCGTTTCAAGAGATTTTTCCGAGATCCCGGCGAGCGAAAGGCGCTGACCCCCCTCTCGCCGGGTTTGGCAGGAAAAGCTTTGGAATGACCTACTGAATGTTGCCGGTTAGCGCCGAGTTCAATACCCCCAGATAAAAACGGGCGTGGCTGATGTGAGCCGCCATATTGGATCGATGATTGGCTATGAATCCATCGGGGCTGCCCTCGAAAACGATCCAGGGGTCCATGTCGGCCGCATTTTCGAGGGCCGTGATGGCATGGTGGAGCACGTCGGTGCCCTGGATCGAGGCGATCAGATCACTGAAATCCTCGGCCGTCGCCTCGAGAATCGTCTCCATGGCGTGGGCCACCCCCTTGGAATAATAGAAATAATCGTCAGCCTTGAAGGTGCTGAGGTCTCCCTGATTCTTGACCAGATTTTCATCGCAGCTGCCCAGCATGCTCTCGAACGCCCTGAACAGTGGAACGAGATTGTCCACGCGGCGGTAAAATCGGGCCTCACCGTTTTTCAGCATCCTGATATAGTTTTTCATCTCATCCAAGCCCTCATTATACTTGGACTCGGCTGTGGGAAACCAATACTGCCGCGAGTTGATCATCAAACAGTTCATAGCCGATTCAAGGCTCGGGACATAGGCGTCCGTGCTGCCGGTTCGGGAGAGATGCTCGGCCAGGACCACACTGGTTCTACGGGTTACCTCGAGGATGCCCAACTGGAGATTGTTGACGTTGTCCGTGACGTTGAGGATGTCGTTGGGACGCCACCCCCAGAACCTTTCGTTCAGTTCGTACGCCAAAGGTTGCATGCAGGCGGTGACAAAAGCCGTGCCTTTCCCGACGTCCAGGACCGGCGCGTGGGTGGGAACGGCGACCTTGGGCGGCTGGGTTTCCGTCGACGTCGTCGATTTGGAGGGGGCCACACGGGCGTCCCGGGCAACGGTTTTTCCGTTGTTCGGGGGGAGGTGACTGGGCGTTTTCACCTTGGGCACGGCGGTGGTCTCTTCCGTGGTCACAACCGCCGGTTTTGCGGCTTTCCGAGCCGATCGGTCCTCGAGAAACCCGAGAATCGTCCAGACGAGCCACAGGAGTATCAGAGTGATCACCACGATCAGAATAAACCGCTTCGAGGCCAGAATGCCGCCTTTTTTCCCGGCGACCGGTTCACCGCCATTGCCGTCGTTGTTCAAATTATCCATCGAATCTCCTTCACAAAATTAGGATTAATACGTGGGTATCAACCGCCTCTGAGCTTTCGAATGTCGCCGATGCGGATGGTCAGGTTCTGGGCGTCGAAATATTCGATAAAAGGAATCAGGAATTTTCGGGATACGCCGGCGATCTCCTTGAACTGTAGGGTTGTCATCTCCGTGTTGGTTCTTAGGAAAGCCTTTGTTTTCGCCTTGAGAGCCTCGAGAGCTTGGGTATGGACATAAAGGTCCTCCCGTATCTTGGTAATCAGCCCCTCGCTGATGAGAATCATCAGAACGTCCTTGGCCCGGTTGGGATCCATGTCGGCACTCCGGCATACGTCCTTGAAGTAGGGGGGCGTCAGGCCGCCATCGACATAGGCTTCGAAAATTCGTTTCCGGATCTCCTCCTGATCGGCCTTCAAAGCGACCTTGTGCTCCGAGAGACGAACGGTGTCCTCTTCCTGGATCAGAATCTTTTCCCTGATCAGATGGTTCAGCACCAGGTTGAACAATTTAGGGCCGAGGAAGGAGGGGAACCGGGATTTGAGCTCTTCCTTGGGCATCCCCGATTTGAGCGGATATTTATCGTGGTATTGAAAGACGTGCCCAGAAATTTCAGCCTTGAGCTTCTCCAAATTTTCCTGGTGAATGAAAATCTGGTTGTCACTATCGACCTGAACAAGGGTCTTGGCGGACAGAAATCCCTGAACCTTCTGGCGAAGCGGCTTCTCTGGAATATTGGTCATCACCATCAGGTTCATAAATGAAACTCCTGGGTATCCCGCAGCAGCCACCAGGCGACAGATCACGTCTCCGGACTCGTGTTGATCCAGATCCCTCAGCATCCCGACGACATCGTCGTCGAACCGCTTGTGCTTGACGGGGATCGGGTTGAGCACCTTGCCGCCACCGACGGTACGGACCGGGGAGTAACTCCGCGCCACAAATCGGTCGCCCTTGACCAGGGCCACCGGTGCCTCAAGGCGAAGCTGGGCCGGCGCAGCTTCGCCGGGGGTGAGCTCCTCCGCGCCGAGAAGGATCAGATTGCCGAGAACCTCGCTGGTGCCGGTATGAAATCGGATCCGGGTCCGATTCTTGATGGGCTTTCGGTTGCTCTTCAGGTAATGGAACATGACGTCGACCATGTAACTCGCCGTGAGAGCGGCGGGCGTGGAGAGGATGTCCCCGCGGTTGACCACCGCCTTTTCGAGGCCCTGAAAGTTGACGGCCGTTCGCATGCCGGCCTCGGCGGTCTCCGCGGCTTGATTGTGGACCTGGACCCCCCTGACCTTGGCGGTTATCCCCGAAGGGTAGAGCATGACGGTCTCTCCCACCGACACGTGCCCGGAAATCAAGGTGCCGGTGATCACCGTGCCGAACCCTCGCATGGTGAAGACCCGATCCACGGGAAGACGAAAGATGCCTGACGAGGATCTTTCAGGCACCTCGCGGCTCAACTGTTCAAGGGCTGAAACGAAATCATCCATGCCGCGCCCCGTAACCGACGAGACCGGCACGATGGGCCGCCCTTCCAGGAAGGTACCCTGAACGAACTCCCGGATGTCCTCCATGACCAACTCCAGCCATTCCTCGTCCACCAGATCCACCTTGGTGAGGACGACCAGCCCGTGCCGAACCCCCAAAAGGGCGCAAATCTCCATGTGCTCCCGCGTCTGGGGCATGATACCCTCGTCTGCGGCGATCACCATGGCCACGATGTCGATGCCTGTCGCCCCGGCGACCATGTTCTTGACAAACTTCTCATGCCCAGGAACATCCACGATACCCACATGCCGGCCACTGGGCAGGTCAAAGGCCGCAAATCCTAGTTCAATGGTGATCCCTCGCCGCTGCTCCTCCTTGAGCCGGTCGGTGTTGGTGCCTGTAAGTGCCTTGATGAGCGTGGTTTTCCCGTGATCGATATGGCCTGCGGTTCCCAGAATGATCTGATGTGACACGATCGCCTCTTTTTGTTATTTCTTTTTTTCCGTTTTTCTCCTGCGCCAGTATTCCAGGAGATAGGCGAGAGCCACCAGGACAACGGCGAATCCCGCCACATAGACCATGTGGAATTCCGGGTGAAAAATGCGCATCAGCACAACGGCAAACACCACCCCCAGGATCGCCCGCATCACAAATATGTTGAAATTTGTCAAAATTATACCTCACATGCATCACAAAACTGATTTTATTGGCCATTCATATAAGAGATGCGTATCAGGGTCAATACCCAGTTTCGACCTCAACTTTCGACAATTTGAAGCGCAGTCCTGTCCTGATTATTTTTGCCGGCCTCAAAAAAAAACTTGAATCCTTGCCCTTTTTCTGGTAATGAAGACTTCTCTCTTATGGTGGGTGTAGCTCAGTTGGTAGAGCACCAGGTTGTGGCCCTGGTGGCCGTGGGTTCAAGTCCCATCACTCACCCCATCACAGCCACCAGAGACCATTGCGGCACCCCCGTAGTGGTCTTCTTACTTGCGCCCGTAGCTCAGCTGGATAGAGCGCCGGACTTCGGATCCGTAGGCCGGGGGTTCGAATCCCTCCGGGCGCGCTCGTAAAATAAGGGTTTCGCCGCATTTGGCGAAACCTTTTTTTGTTCTGAGGCATTTCTACCTCCACCACTTGTATGCACTGGCTGATTATCCATTGATCAGCGAAGTGTACCGGCAGCAGCAGTGGATGTATGATCATCGCAGCCGTCGCATTGACCATCGTATCGTCAGCATCAGCCAGCCCCATGTGCGCCCCATCAAGCGCGGCAAGGCCGGCAGTGAAATCGAATTCGGCGCCAAACTCTCCCTCAGCCTGATTACGGCTATGCTTCGTTGATCGAACCCGCTGGGACAACTTCAACGAATGTCAGGATTTGAAGGCTCAGGTGCCGGATAGGAGCGTTAACTTTTGATACACAACCGCGGCATTTACCCTATCTCCTGAACCCGGGGCTTCGTCATGTTGTGCTGACTTACCTGGAGACTGGACCTTGTATGCCATTTCTGTTCGTCGGCTCATAGCGTCGCACTCGGGCTTCCTTCAGACGATGTCTCGCGACAACGCCCTTGCCTTCAGCTAATGTTTATGTCTATATCTCACGATATTGACAGGGTTCACTCATAGGGGACTTTCACCCCATAAGTTCACGCCCATGCCGGGCGTAACCATAAAGCACACCAGACGCCCTGTCGGGCGCAGGTGACCCTAAAATTCACCTCATCAAAATAAAGCGATGAAATCATCTTCGTCTTCATCTCCCGTTGTCAGCTGGATCAAAAAATACTGGTTTATGCTGGGTCTGCTGGCCGTATGTCTGACGACCGTGGCAGACGGTGCCGGCGTTCTTGCCAGTGCCGGTCGCTGGATCAAGAACCACAATGGGCCCGGGTTCGTGGTGGCCACCATCTTCTTGCTGTCTGGATTCTCCCTGAGCCCGGAGCAGCTGAAAAACGGTCTTGTGGACGTAAAGGGCACCCTGTTAGCTTTTTCCGTAATCTTCGTCGCCGCTCCGCTTGCTGCGGCCCTCCTCAGCTTCATTCCAATGGGTACGGGCATTGTCATCGGACTGTTTCTGGTGGCTGTCATGCCGTCGACGCTGAGTAGCGGCGTGGTCATGACGGACGCGGCTGGCGGAAGCGCAGCCCACGCGCTGGTCACCACTATCGTCGCCAACACTCTTGCGGTCTTCACCATCCCCTACGCCCTGTCCTTTTTGCTGACCCTGGAGGGGCTGTCGGCGTCGGTTTCCATCGACAAGTGGGCCATCATGCTCAAGATCGGTCTGCTGGTGGTTGTTCCTCTGGTGGTGGGAATGGTTCTCAAGCATTACCTGCCCTCTCCTTACGAGCGGTTCGGAAAAAAGATTTACCTGGTCAACCAGTTCCTGATCCTTTTCATCGTCTGGATCGCCATGTCCCAGGCCCGCAGCATCATGGTTTCGAGCGGACCGACGGTGGGGGGCATCGTCGCCCTTGTCTTTTCCTTCCACGGAATTCTCCTGCTGACGGCATGGAGCCTGATTCGACTTTCCGGCAGGAAAAAAGGCGCCAGGGAGAGCATCCTGTTTATGGGCGGTCAAAAAACCCTGCCCCTGTCGGTCATTTTGCAGATGTCTCTGTTTCCCTCATACGGCATCGCCCTTTTGGTGTGCGTGCTGCATCACATCGTTCACCTGATCATGGACGGATACTTGGTGGAGCGGCTCAAGCGCGCCTTTTGACCGGGGAGATCCCTCAAGTAGCGGGGCAGAAGGTAAACAGCGAAAAGCCGTTTTTCTAAACTATTACAGAGAGTTGTGGCACGCCTGGCATGGCGGATACCTTTCCGGAAGATCTTTCCAAAGCGCGTCTGTTCGTAAAATCCATAATATCCCATCCAGGACTTGTCTTGGATCACGGCATTTGCGTCCTCGAGGGACTTTGATGGCTGCCGAAGCCGTAATTATGGGCGCTATCCAATCCCAGTGCTCGTTGGTCATTTCCATCCTGATTTTATTCCATATTCACGATGCTGTATCTAGGTAACTTGTGTGGACATTTAATTTATTTTGAGATGACTTCGAATATATTCCATGTCAACGATAATTTACAACACAGGCCGGCCGTCGCAGGCCTTGTCGACGCACAAATGCTGCTGTACATTCCTGGGTTGTTCGATGATGATCTCTTCCAATACAAACTCAATCCGCGTGACATCATGCCGATTGGGTCCTGTCATGATGTGCGATAACGGGACACCACGGTCGTCCACCAATAGATACCGCTTCATTCCTTTTTCCCGCTGTCGGTCGGATTGCGATCAACCACATCTTTGACCAACGGAGCCTTGACCATGGCCCGAAAGAAAATTTTGTTTGACATATACATCATTGTATACAATACTGCATAAGTACATTAAAAACTTTTGCAAAGTTATGATAGCGCTGTGAGGAGCAATGAAAAGAAACACCAAACCGCTTCGTGAAATGATTTATAATCAGTTAGTAGAAGATATTATAATAGGTAGGATTAATGAAGGTGAAAAATTGGTGGAGGGAGAACTGTCAAAGAGATTTAATGTCAGTCGAACGCCAGCGCGTGAGGCGCTGTTTTTGCTGGAAAGAGATGGGTATATCTCTCTAAAAAAAAACGTAGGGGCTGTGGTAAAAAAAATTAACGAAAAAAAGGTAGAAGAAATTTTCGAAATTGTGGCACAGCTAGAGGGTTTTGCAACGGAAAGAGTTGTTAAAAAAATTAAAGAAAAAGATATTCTATATCTCACAAAATTACAAAAGAGAATGGAACTTTTTGCAGAGCAAAAAAGATTTATTGAATATGAGAATGCGAATATTCAATTTCATAAATTTTTTATTGATAATTGTAACAATCCGACTTTAAAAAAAATAGTTATCGATCACCGAAATAAAGTTTATAGACTTGTTAAGGAAGGAGCATCATTACCAAAAAATATTCAAAGGTATATAGGCTCTCATAGAAAAATTATTAAGGCAATCTCTGAAAAAAAAGCTCTCCGTGCAGCGATGTTAATGAAGGAACATGTTCTTGAAAGCGCTAAATATTTGCTGGATGAAATGGGTCATCGAGATGATATTACTCAGATATCTATCTGCATAAATGAAATGAAATTTGCTTAATCAGATAATTTATTTGGATAGGGACACGATAGTATCGTTCTCTATTTAAATTAGAAAGTTATTAATTCGGCAATTAAACATTGGGATATCGCTTTGTTCAATTGGTCTTTCGTTTTCGCGTTCTTGTCGATACGCTTGACAGAAAGAACACTTCAATCCGATCCTTATGTTCTGCCAGCCATTCCTTGATGACAGGATTGTGATGGACTTTAAGGTTGTCGAGGATCAGGAATACTTTTCGATCGACACCCTTGATGAGCCGTTCCATGAATTTGATCATCGTGCCTGAATCCATTTTATTTTCGTAAACCATGAAACGGACTTTGCCTTGATTCGTAACTGTAAAAATCAGATTGATCCGCTCACCTATATTAGGATGAAGCCCCTGATCGCGAAGCGGGTAGCTTCTGCTCTCATTGCAAAGGCCGATTTCATCACCCCAGTGAATTTCGGTATTTTCCGCCTTGGCTCTTTTCTCAATGTTCGGATATTCTTCATCAAGCCATTTTTGGACGGTCTTGGGATTTTGTTTGTAGGCTCGTCTCAGCGGTTTCTGAGGGGTGAATCCCCATCGTTTCAGGTATTCACCGGTCGAGCGTATGGGCATGTCAATGCAAAACCGCTCTTTGATCAGTTGCTGGACCGCGATGCGAGTCCACAAAGCGAAAGGCAGTTTGAGCTGATCCGGGCATTTGTCGTAAATGGTTTGCTGGATTTCTTTTTCCTGACCCGAATTCAGCGTGCGGCAACTGCCGTGCGGACGACCCCGCTTCTTGACCTGGATCGCTTTTACGCCCTCGCGCTCACATCTTTTGCACCATTCGCAAACAGTCGTGAAATGAACGCCAACAATTTCTGCGATCTCCTTGTATTTCCTTCCGGATTTACGGAGTCGAATCGCCTGATTTCTGAGCTGCTGCTGTACTTCCGGTGCAAGTTTGCGCGCATCAATTTTTTCCATGCACACGCGATAGCATATTTTTCATTTTATTTCTATGTTTAATTGCCGGATCATTATATCTGGTATTGGCATGGCAATTAAATATCCGAACAAAAATCGATTCAGAAGGTGGTTAACAGACTCAATTATTTGACCAAGACAATATAGCCCTGCCTATGTAGATGGTTGCTGGTTTAATAAAAAAAGACACTTGCGAATCAAAAATGAAAAGGGTGAGTATGAGTATTATGGAAATCCAAAAAGTTGCAGTTCTCGGTGCTGGAATCATGGGAAGCGGCATCGTCCAGGTATGCGCTATGGGTGGGTTCAATGTAACGATGCAGGATGTAGGTTACGAAGTCATGAACAAATCGCTAAGAATTATTGAGCAAAACCTGCAACAAGGCATTGAGCGAGGAAAAATAACAAAAGAAGAAAAAGAAAATGCGCTTTCACGCATACAGATGGTTATAGAAATCAAAGATGCCGTTAACGATGCTGACTTGGTTATCGAGGCTGTTCCTGAAAATTTGAAATTGAAACAAAGTGTTTTTTCTCAGGCTGAGCAATACAGCCCCGTCCATACCATTTTGGCAACCAACACATCCTCTATGAGTATCACGGAAATCGCCTCTGCGACCCAATTCCCTGACAAAACGATCGGTTTGCATTTTTTCAACCCTGTTCACATAATGAAGCTGGTAGAAATCGTGTGTGGTCTTGAAACGAGTGAGGAGACGTTCACCGCATGTGCGCAAGCTTGTCTGAAAATGGGGAAACAGACTGTCAAAATCAACGAATTCCCAGGGTTCGTCACCACGCGTATCAACGCCCTCATCGGTAATGAAGCCTTCACGATGCTGCAGGAAGGGTTAGGAACACCTGAAGACATCGACAAAGCGATCAAACTCGGTTTAAACCATCCGATGGGGCCTTTCGAAATGGTCGATCTAGTCGGCCTCGACACTCGGCTTAATATTCTTGAATATTTGCATCGAACCCTCGGAGAGAAATATAAACCAGCGCCGCTGATGGTCAAATATGTAAAAGCGGGAAGGCTTGGTCGAAAAGTTGGGAAAGGCGTTTACGACTACTCAAAGAAATAGAGGAGAACGATATGTCGTTTGAGAATACCCTATTGAAATAGAAAACGGGATCGTCTTGGCAAACAACAATCAGCCAGAAGAGGAAGGCTTGACCCCCTTTCTGGAAAAACGACCGCCATTCTATAAAAATCGATAGAAGTTCCGATTTTGTATGCAAGATCTTTTAGACGACTTACCGATTGCCTTCAATAGGCATTCCTTTTTAGGTCAGGAGAAAATCCATGGAAAATGTCGTAATTGGGGCAGCCGTGCGAACCCCCATCGGCCGATATTTGGGAGCCCTACGAGAGATCCCGGCTTATGAACTTGGGGCATTGGTTTTGAATGACGTCGTCAAAAGGGCTAACATCAATCCGGTCCAGGTTGACGATGTCATCATGGGACAGTCTTATCAAAACGGCGAGTCTGTCAATATTGCCCGGATGGCCTTACTGGCTGCCGGCTGGCCTGTGAGTGTTCCTGGCATCACACTGGATCGCCGCTGTTGCTCTGGACTTGATTCCATCTGTTTCGGTGCCATGAAAATTCAAAGCGGCTGCGCAAATATCATCGTTGCCGGCGGCGTTGAAAGTATGAGCCGGACCGAGTTTTATGTTCCTGGAGAAGTCATCAAATGGGGAATCGGCGGCAAAATGGATCCCAAATGGGGGTTCATGCCCAAAGGACACGGATCTCTATCCATGTGGGGGATTCCGCTATTTGACCGAATTGCCCGCGCTCGTGTCATGTCCCAACCAATCGAACGGTTCGGTGAGTTGAATTCGATGATATCCTGGGCCGAGGCAGCTGCCAAAGCGGAAAAGATCACGCGTCAATCTGCCGACAACTGGGCACTTCGCAGTCATCAGAGGGCGATAGAAGCAATCGATTCGGGTAAATTCAAAGAAGAAATCGTTCCAGTGGTCATGAATAAAGCTGAAGGAGAGCATGTATTAATCGACAATGATGAACCGCCACGAAGAGACGCCACGATCGGCAAACTTACCAAATTAAAAAACATCTATCCAGACGGTGTATGCACCGCAGGAAACTCCTCAACTGAAAATGATGGTGCTGCGGCAGTGGTTTTGATGACAGAAAAGACGGCTAAAGAACTTAAAATCGAACCATTAGGCGGCTTGGTATCCTTCGCGGTGGCTGCGGCAGATCCAACTTTGACCTATCCCGCGGTTCCTGAATCAGTGAGCAAAGCACTGAAAAAGGCCGATCTTACCATCGATCAAATCGATCTCATTGAGATTCAGGAAGCTTTTGCGGTGCAAATGCTTGCAGACGCGCAGCTGATGGGAATCGCGGAAATTGATTATGAGCGCAAATTAAATGTTAATGGTTCGGGCATCTCTTTGGGACATCCCATCGCTGCCACAGGAACAATGCGAATGGTGACCTTGCTTTACGAAATGAAAAGACGCAACGTCAAGTACGGGTTGGAAACGATCTGTGGCGGCGGCGGACAGGGTATCGCCGCGATTGTAGAGCGAAAGTAAGGCTGGAAAAAGACAATTAATGTTTTGCATGAGGTGTTTAATGCGGCTACCCATCTCGGAAGAATTTCAAAAATTACGTGATAAGGTCCGGCAATTGGTTCGAGAAGATCTAGACCCTATCTATTTGGAAGTTGAAACAGCGGCCGTTATACCGGAAAGCATCGTCGATAAGATGCGACATCTTGGACTGTTCGGCATGCCGATCCCGAAGGAATATGGAGGACTGGGACTAACCACCGTAGAAGAAATTCTTATTTATGAAGAAATTACCCAGACCAATGCATGTTATCGTTCACGCATCGGTACAAGCAACGGGATTGGCTCCATGGGGATTGTGTACGACGGCACAGAGACGCAAAAAGGAAAGTATCTCCCACGAATTGCTTCCGGCCAATGGACGACAGCGTTTGCCTTGACGGAGCCCAACGCCGGATCGGATGCCAGCAACATCAGCCTAATGGCAGCCCTTGAAGGTGACCATTGGGTTTTAAACGGCAACAAAATTTTTATCACCAATGCCGATGCAGCCCAACTTTTCACCACCATTGCGCTGACCGATGAAAAGAAACGCGCTCGTGGCGGGATCACCGCTTTCATCGTGGAAAAAGGAATGCCCGGTTTTTCTCTGGGACCTGCGGATATCAAAATGGGCCTGAAAGGTTCGCACACGCATGAACTGGTCTTCAAGGATTGCCATGTCCCCAAGGAGAATGTGATCGGTGGCATGGAAATGGTCGGGCAGGGATTCAAAACGGCCATGCGAGTGCTGGACAAAGGCCGTTTGTCCATGGCGGCCTGTGCGCTGGGTGCTGCTCAAAGGGTGATGGAGCTTTGCATAGATTTCGTTAAAAATAAGCTCGAAGCTGGAAAGCCCAAATCGGATTTACAGGAAGCCCAGTTTCGCCTCGCCGATATGGCCACTCAAATTTTTGCAGCCAGGCAGATGCTGTACCTCACAGCTTGGCTCAAAGATCAAAAAGAAAATGTGACACGGGAAGCATCTATGGTCAAACTTTTTTGTACCGAGATGGCGAGCCGAGTGGCCGATAGTGCCATGGACATCTTTGAAGAAGACGGATGCCTCACGGACAACCGGATTGAAATGTTTTTGCGCGATGTAAGGCTCTATCGGATTTATGAGGGGACCAGCGAAATCCAAAAAGTCATTATATGTAGAGAGTTACTACGATGACTATTTGAGAAAAATGAAGCCGTAAGATGCTCGTACATTACACCTTTAATGAAGAAATCTCTCCACATACCGTATCAGGAGAAGCGTCGTGATTTTTCAAATTGATAAATCTCAAAAACAGATTCAAAAGGCTGTACAAGACTTTGTCAAAGGGGAGTTTAAAAAAGAGACTATTGGCCAGTTACTCGAAAAGAACGTCTTCCCAGAAGATATCTGGAAAAAAGCCAGCAAGTTAGGTTTTATAGGCATCCACTACCCGGAGAAGTATTCAGGGCAAGGGTTCGGAACGATTGAAAATGTATTGGTAGTCGAAGAGTTGTGCCGGGGAGATTCATCCGTCGGAACTTGCCTTTCAAAGTCGGGTCAGGGAGCCGAGTTCATTTTGCGCTACGGCAATGAGACGCAGAAAAAAACATGGCTACCCAAACTTGCCGAAGGCGAGGTGCTTTCCAGTGCTGCCATTACCGAACCTGGTCTTGGTAATGATTTTTTCTTGTCCGAAACAACTGCCGTGAAAGATGGAGATGACTGGGTGATTGATGGTGGGAAGACTTTCGTCGTAAACGGGGGGTCCTTATGCGGATTTTACGTTGTTTTATGCAAAACCACATCTGATGTACCAGGCAACGATCAAAAGTTCAGTACCATTTTGGTTGAAGCAGACCGTGAGGGAATTGACGTTTTCGATGTCGGCCACAGATTAGGCGGACGATTGATGTTCATCAGCAAGGTTAATTTTAATCGAGTGCGAGTTCCTATCGTAAACTTAATTGGGCAAGAAGGTTTGGGTTTAGTTCAGGTGGCGGCATATTTGAGTGAAAACCGGATTGTGGCTGCGGCCCAGTGTTTAGGGATTGCACAGGGTGCTTTTGATCGTTCCTTTGCCTATGTCAAAAAAAGAGAACAATTCGGTCGCAAGATAGTTGATTTTCAGGTGACCCGCCAGAAATTGGCTACAATGGCAACGCAAATTGCCTCTGCTCGTTTGCTATTATACCAAGCGGCTTGGCATTTAGATCAAAATGGCGCGAGTGAAAAACTTACTGCAATGGCCAAGCTGCAAGCTTCCCGAACTGCAGTGGCGGTTTGCGATGAGGCGATTCAGTTGCTTGGTGGATATGGTTACATCCAAGAGTACGAAGTTGAGCGATTTTACAGAGATGCAAAAGTCGCAGATCTTTTGGACGGTACAGAGATTACGCAGAGAAATATCATTGCCAACGAGTTGATGAGAGGTAAAATTTGATTGCTCTTTCAGTCAATGCTGAACCATGATCATGCGGATATCGGCATGGTGCCGCCACGCCAATCGGTAAAAATGTTGACGGACAAACAGTGCAATCCGTTGACTGAAAAGGCTCGCATGTTTTATCATGATGCCGCCTCCTTGCTTCCGGGACATTGTTGTTCATGACTGAACAACAATGTCCCATAAGGAGGATTTTTTCAATGAAATACGCAACGCGCTTGCTTGTCGCAAATCTATTTTGGACAAGAGTGTCTTGATCTATAGTTTGAAATTCGGGCTGCGCTTCTCTTTAAATGCCCGCATGCCTTCTTTTGCTTCCGCAGTACCCCAGAAAAAGGTCAGCATGTCAATTCCGATCTCTGCACTTGATGATAATAAATCATAATAAACATTGTGCATTTTCTTTCCTAATGCGATTGCGGTCGGGCTTTTCTCCGAAATTTCTTTTGCCCACTTTTCAGTTTCTTTGTCCAAATCCTCCGGCGGCACCGCTTTATTGATCCACCCCATTGCCTCTGCTTCACTTGCCGAATACAGATGGCAAAGATAAGTGATTTCACGAGAGCGCTTCTCTCCCACCAAAATCTGTAAGGTTTGAGGCACTCCGAAAGCCGGCATCGATCCCACGCGTGATCCTGCCTGACCAAATTTTGCATTTTCCGAAGCAATGGTGAGATCACAGGCAATATTGAGCTCATTTCCACCGCCCACGCAGGCCCCATGTACAGATGCAATAACGGGTTTAGATATTCTTCTGACCATATCGATCATCATCTTGAATTCAAGCAGGTATGTTCGCCGGTTTGCGGCAGCCCCTTCAGTCAACTCCAGCAATTCATCTAAATCTCCACCTGCGCACCACGCCTTGCCACTCCCTTTAAGAATTATCACTCGGACCAGGGGATCGGCGTCAGCCCTTTTTAAAACAGACGCCAGATCCCGAACCAATTGCAAATTCAAGGCATTGAATTTATCCGGCCGATTAAGGGTAATTGTACAAATTTCTTCTCTTTTTTCGTATTTAACGGTGGTTTCCATGACATCACCTCCAAAAGAATTTGATCGTTCTGTCTTCATCACTGAAATCGATCATTGTTTAACGATACGATTTGCCATGATCATAGCCCTCCTTTTCCGGCCCTGCCCAGACGGCCTGCTTTAAAAAGCTTTACGAGCAGGGGGCATGATCTGTACTCGTCTCCTGGGTCTCTATAGAAAGTTTTCAGGCCATGGAAAGCCAAGTCCATTGGTGCAACTTTTGTCTATTTTCTTTGTTGCTGCAAGTCGACTTTCCAGCACGAAAAATGCTTTGTTCACTATGGGCAAATAGATGCGATTGATAACGAAACCAGGAGAGTCGGCAACAGTTATCGTTTCCTTCCCCGATCTTCCAAGAAGATCGATAATGACGGCAATATGTTGATCAACATCTTTATTTTCTCCTTGATATCTTTAATTCTCCATTGGGGAGACGGATTGTTGTTCCAGTCTATTGAGAAAAGACTGCATCTGATACCATTCCTCGGAGGTAAAGCGACTTAGAAATTTTCGATTGGTATCCTCGAAAAGCTTCAAAATAGACTTCCTATATCTTTTTGAACTTTTTGTAAGGTAGATCCGAAAAGAACGACGGTCTATTTTGTCTGGCTTTCTTTCGATCCATCCCTCTTTTTCTAAGCGATCAAGCAGGCCGGTTGTTGTCGCTCTGTCTTGGGCAGTTTTATCGGCGAGTTCGCTTGGCAAGAGCCCATCTTCCTCCATGATCGCAACCATCATGAAAAATTGGCCGTGTGTCATTCCATATGAAGCGATTTCTTCACGATATGCCTTAGTGACTATGCGCACGACCTTGCCCAACCGAAAGCATATACAATCGTCAAATCCCATCTTGAATCCTTATTATGTTAGAATTCTGCTTTGGTCCATTTCATTAGCATGTATATAGTTTAAATACAAACTATATCGAATTTGTTCGGAATTTTGAAATGGCATTGTCGAATTGATCCTTGAACCAAAGAAGAATTCCGATATTATCAGGCAGCTGCCGTTTGCCCACACTTACCGCAGGATCCTTTATATATCCTGAAATTTCATTTTTTTTCTCATCAATTTCAAAGAACACCTCAAGTCACCGAGATGTTTCGGTCTTCACTTGTCGAGAATTGACGGTTTTTCCCAACGCCTACCTATGTAAATAGATATTTTTCGTAATATCGGAATTATTTCATCTGCAAAAAAACAAATATTTCATTTGCAAAAAAACAAAACACCTGTTAATGAATCATAATTATTGAATGACGCTATGAAATTAAATCATGCTCATTCTATATGCTGTATTTATTAGTAGGGTGGCTATATTGACGTGCCGCAAGGCGCTGGACGAACATGAAGGGGAAAAGGGAGAATTCGCAATGACTAAGATGATGAAAGCCTTTGTGATGAAAAAGATCGGCGAAGTCGGTATGATGGAAAAGCCTATACCGGCTGACCCGGGGCCCAATGATGCAATCGTCAAAACCACGCTGGCTTTAGTATGTACATCTGATGTGCATACGGTCAAAGGAGCGATTGGTGAACGCCAGGATATGACCTTGGGACATGAAGCCGTCGGCATTGTGGATCGCGTGGGCAGCAGCGTCACCTTGTTCAAACCCGGTGACCGCGTTGTTGTTAACGCGATTACGCCTTGCTTCAGGTGCCACAATTGCCAAAGGGGTTTTACCTCCCAATGCACGGAAGCACTGGGAGGCTGGAAGTTCGCCAACATCAAGGACGGCAATATGGCCGAGTACTTTCATGTCAACGACGCGGATCCCAATTTAACCCTGATTCCAGAAGGGGTATCCGATGAAGCCGCGTGCTATACCACGGATATGATGTCTACGGGATTTAAAGGCGCTGAAAATGCTGATATCGTACTGGGCGGCAGCGCCGTTGTTTTTGGCGCTGGACCGGTGGGCCTGATGGCCACAGTAGGTGCGCGATTACTTGGAGCGGGGTTGCTCATCGTGGTTGACAATGTGCCTCATCGTTTACAGCTGGCCAAGGAGTACGGCGCTGACGTGGTGCTTGACTACAGCAAGATGGATGTCGTTGCGGAAATAAAGAGACTTACCAACGGCGAAGGCGTGGATTCTTCCATGGATGCGGTGGGAATGCAGAAACCATTTGAAAACTGCATCAAAGTCACCCGGCCGGGTGGCACCATATCCAACATCGGCTACCATGGCGAAGGTGAATTCCTCAACATTCCCCGCATAGATTGGGGCGTCGGCATGGCTGAGAAGACCATCAAGACGCTACTTTGTCCGGGTGGCAACGAGCGCATGACTCGCCTGCTTCGATTGATCCAGTCAGGGCGAGTAGATCCCACCAAACTCACCACCCACCATTTCAACTTTACCGACATTGAAAAAGCGTTCTGGATGATGGATTCCAAGGAAGACAACATCATCAAACCGGTCATTCACTTTGAATGATTCAAGCCTTTAACCCTAGAAAGACATATACCTTAATTAGCTATTTAAATTTCTGTAACATATAAAATGTTTAAATCAATTCTCATAAATTTGATAGCGTGCTTGAACTCAGAAGGTTATACCTTTAATTCCCATTGTAAGGTTAATTTGAAGCGTTATTAAGATAAAATCCGTGGGCTGGGAGGTCGAATCTCTCCTGGGAGCGGTGCCATGACTACCAAGGGGTCTCAGCAAAAAGTTGCTGAACCCCTTTTTTTGTTTCCGGACCAAATCAGGTATGGTTTAAGAATCTACTTGTGGTATATGGAGATATTTTGGAGGGGGAGTAGGTCGACCCGGAATGTTTGAGTGCCGGCGAGTTTCCGGACCGCCCGCCCGTAGCAAACTCGAGCGGTACTTGAACAAAACTGCGTGCGGCGAGAGTCCCCCGACAGCAACGGCTCCAGAACGTTGAAAATGAAATGGAGATAAATAAATTTCTGATTACCACTCTTTCTCAGCTTAAGCTTGGGTTTGATTTTTGTAAAAACACAAAATCGCGCGAGGGCTTGACGGATGGGCATCCGCGCGACTGAACGCGATTCAGCGTGTGTCTACAAAATCGGGGGGGGTTTTCAGGCCAGTTTTTCCAGTTCGATGACCATCAGGCCCTTGTAGCCGCAGGCAGCGTCTTCCAGGCTGATGGTGTCGTCGTTGGTCTCGAGAACCCACCTGCCGTCATAGGTTTCCGCTTCCCGTATTTTACCCCGGTCGATGCGGACCTTGTTGGCCTTTGTGACCTTCAGGCAGCGCTTGAAGCGGCGAGAGGCCAGCAGTTCGATGGCCCATTGGGCGGTGGCCGATGTATCCTGGTGGGACTCAAGCTCCTTCTCCAGGATGGCGACAGTCATTTCCCGGTGCTTGCGCTGACGTTCCGCCTCCCTGGGGTTGTAGCAACGGAGCCGTCCTTGTTTTTTCGCTTCTTAGACCGGAGGTACATGTTTACGTTTATGGCATTTTACTGCATGAATGATAATCTGTTAATGCATAGGCGTGTGCCTACATGTTTTGAGGATCGGAAGGATTCGCGATGAGCGCAACAGGCTGAATTTATTATGGTCGCGTCTCGCGGACAGGCCGATTTGGGGCGGTTTTCTGCCTACAAATCTCAAACTCAAGTTAAGTTAAGTTAGCTATCATACAAAATGTATGTGGCTCGAATTATAGATTTAAAGCTATATCCCTCTTAAAATTCAATTTTTATGAAAGTGAAAACACGGATTTTGGGTGCCATGAAAAATAATTTGATTTTTTACAATCTATAACATTCTGTTTTGATATATAAATTCAACTTGTCGCCTTTCTTAACTTTGGCTGAATAAGGGTGATAATCAAATTATGTTTTTTCCAATCATCATTTATTCCCACCTAAAAAAAGGAAGTTGGGCGCAAAAATAGACCTCGGCTCACCCGTCCACTCCCACCCTTATCCCCAGGGCCGGATCATAGAAATCTTCCCCGATCTCATCCGTGCGCTGCGCGTTCAGGCGAAGAAAACATATTGTTTCGCCCCGGTCTCTGTCCAAGGCCTCTGCATCGGAAGGAAAAATGCCTTTTCCGGACGCTTCGACCGCAAGCTCAAAATCCCGCCAATGACGCCAGCCGTCAGGCACCACCTCAACCGCGACATTCTTGACCATCGGGCTGCCCGACCACAGGTCCCGCCAGAACTCCCGTGTCTTGAAACAACGACAGGAGGCTTCCCAGAAGATCTTCCCGTTTTTCTGCGGCATGGTCAGGCAGGCGGGGGGCTTTCCGTCTAGGGCCTTCATCAAACCCACCACGACAACCCCGAATGTACCGCCGGGTTTGACGAAACGTGAAAGGTAGTCGATATAGAGTTCGTCCGTGCCGAAATACTGAAAGGCGTCCACCGAGACCACCGCGTCAAAAAAACCCTGAGCGAACGGCAAGGCATGGGCCTCGGCCTTGATGGGGAAGACCAGATCGGAGACCCCTGCCTCGACCGCCCGGCGCCAATTGGGGTCCGGGCTCATCCAGAGATCAGAAGCCCAGACCTGCACGCCGAACTCACGCGCAAGAAAGATACTGCTTATCGCCTTGCCGCACCCCAAATCTAATACGCGCATGCCGGGCCTCAGGGCGAGGACATTACAGAGCCACTCCATGAGCCAGATGGCGTTCGGCCCCATCTGGTTTTCAAGCATCCAGTCCGAATCGTACTTCGCAGAGCGCGGGAATTCCGGCTTCTTGAGGGTTTTGGCAATGTCCATCTTCATTTGCTCCTTTTGCTCTGTGCCCCTACCCTTCCGAAAGGGTTGCTTGGGGTCAGTTCATCCAAACGGGTATTATTGCATACACCCTAAGTCTGTCTGCACCAATCACCGTGTTTCGATTTGTTTCAAATTGTTCTGGTATCCTTGACAAAATCAGCGCCAGGATACTCATGTTTAGGATCATTATTCATGAATTCCGGTGGCATGGCAGGGGTAGCCGTAAGGCTACTCCCTATCCGATGACGTGGATGATATCGACGATGATCGTCAGTTCGAGGCCTTTCTCCCGGGGGATGCGGTCCAGAATATCCAGTTGGGTGTTGTCGCCGTCGACGAGCGCTACCCACTGCTTTTCATGGATTGGATCGCGATAACACACCTCGTCAAACGCATCCTGGATGACCTGTTCGGCAGAACGCTCGATGCTCGTCCACACGCGTTTATTCTACGGGCGGGGGCGTTTCTCCTTTATCTTTCTTCCCGGAGCCGGCGGACGGCATGTTTGACCAGGGGGTAAACCAGTATGGTTTTCACGCAGGCCCCGTGGCGCTGGTTGGCCCAATCCATGCGCCCGCGGCCGCTGGCCTCCCCCAACTCGATCCAGTTGACCGCCCGATAACAGCCCCCATGAAACCGCTTCCGGTCCACCAGGGTCTCCACCAGCAGCGGCTCGATCTTATACTGCCGCATCCAGTCGGATCTCAGGCGGCGGAGAACAGCAGCGTGGATCGCGCTTGCCAGGTTCCGGATCTCTGCCAGAACCAGGAATCGGCTGTTGTTCACGATATGCTGCAGCCCGTCTGCACGTCCGGCATCGTCCCAGCCGATCCATTGGTCCCGGGCCTTCATCCGCCAGGCGGGGCTCGAAAATGCTTAACCAATTGCAATATTGCCTATTTTTAGGTATCGTAAAAGAGTTGCACCCTTTATATTTACGGCTCAGGGATAAAAATCGTAAATTCGATTAGAAATCCCGGCGAACAACCGGCTCGTGTCGGCCGCCGGACGCAACGCAGCTATTTGAACCAAACATATTTACACCGGTGCCGCACCGCCGTTCCGTTCGGCCTAAGATTGCAATAGGAGTCTTCATGGAAACTCCTATCGAAAAACGCATCAAGGATAGTTTTGCCCGTCAGACCGTGATGGCAACCATCGGGGCATCCATCACCAGAGTCGAACCAGGTGAAGTGACCATCCAGTTACCGTTTCGATCAGACCTCCCGCAACAACATGGGTTCCTTCATGCCGGGGTGGTCACCATGATTGTCGATACCGCCTGCGGTTACGCTGCGCGTACCCGGATGCCTGCCTCTGCCGCGGTGCTGACTGTTGAATATAAAGTCAATTTCCTGTCGCCCGCCGAAGGCGAAAAACTGATTGCCCGAGGTCGTGTACTCAAGCCAGGCCGCACCCTGACAGGTTGCTTCGGAGAAGTTCATGCGGAAAAGGACGGGAAAGAGAAGCTCATGGCCACGATGCTGGCCACTATGATCGCACTCGAAGAAACGGGTTTGACGGATTAGCATATCGCCTTGAGACAGACATTTCCTCCGGACTTGCAGCACTGGCCTTACCTTGGCCGGTATTTCTCAGGGTGGGTCCGACTGATGACGCGGCAGGATCCTCCCTGTCGGTCACCGGATGAATCGAAAGGGCGTTGCATGTTGGTGACCTTGAGCCTGATAACACTTTTGCTCCTCCTGGTGACGCTGTTGCCCCTGTGGCGTCACCCCCACTGGATAACCCGTGGAATGGACTTTCCGCGCCTGCAGTTTTCGGTTGCGGGAACAATCCTGCTCCTCGCCCAGCTTATTTTTCTGGATCTCGAAGCCCCAAAAACATGGATGCTCATTGCTCCAACCCTGCTTTGCCTTGCCTGTCAGTTATGGTGGATTGCACCTTATACCCGCCTCTGGCCCCACGAGGTGAAACCGGCGAAAGAAAGCAGTACCGACCGGCACCCGAGTATCCTAACAGCCAATGTGCTTACCCCCAATCGCAATGCGGAAGCGCTTATCGCACTGGTTCAACAGCGCAAACCCGACATCCTTGTCACCCTGGAGTCTGATCAATGGTGGCAGGACCAGTTTGACACCCTGCAGTCTGAAATGCCGCACAGCATCAAGTGCCCGTTGGACAATCTCTACGGAATGCATGTCTATTCACGCCTGCCTCCGATCGGGTCGGATCACTTTCCACTGTTTACGGAGCTTTCCTACACGCCAAGGCACGGGGCGACGCAGGAAGGCCTGGAAGCCGACAGCGCTGACCGATCCTGGGCACGGTCCAAGATTGAGGAACAGAACGTGAGCCAGGCGGATGTTCCCCGTCCGGGAGAACGATCCGGTTTTCCATCGTTTGGTGGATGCCCGGACCGGGTTACGGGGGGCGATGATCATCCATAACGAAACAATCCGCGATCTGGTCAAAACGAGGTACACGCCGGCGGACATCAACCGAATCCGAGAATTGCTGGATCAGCACCGTGTATTCCACTTCCCGACCCTCCCCAGTGGGCTCTTCCCCGCCGCCTTGACCACCCCCGAAACCCGCCATACCGGGTATGCCAACGTCTGGGTTCGGGATAACGTCTTTGTTGCCCATGCGCTTCTGCTGTCCGGCCGGGTTAAGGCGGCGGGCCGCACGGCCAGCGCCCTGGCGGCGCATTTCGAGCGCCAGATGGCGCGGTTTGACGCCGTTATTGCCGACCCGGCTTCCGGGGCCGACGTGATGAACCGCCCCCACGTCCGGTTTGATGGCGCCGCGCTATGCGACCTCGAAGAGACGTGGCCCCATGCCCAGAACGACGCCCTGGGCTATTTTCTGTGGTTCTATTGCAGACTCGCCCAAGGCGGCCACGTCCCGGTAGGGGACCTTGAGGCAGAAGTGATCGCGCGGTTTCCACGGTATTTTGCCGCGATTCGATACTGGGAAGACGAAGACAGCGGACACTGGGAAGAGATCCGCAAGATTTCGGCCTCCAGCATGGGCGCTGTCGTGGCCGGGTTGCGGGAACTGAAAAAACTTCTCACCGGCCCCGCGCCCCCGGCCGCTCTGCGATCCAGATTGCCTCTCGGAGGGATTGACGCGCTGCTTACCGCCGGGAGAAAACAGCTGGCGACCATGTTGCCGTTCGAATGCGTTCAGGCGGATCAGCGCAAGAAACGGGAATACGACGCCGCCCTGCTCTTTCTCATCTACCCTCTTGAAGTGGCAAAGGGCCATGCGGCCGAACGTATCCTGGCAAACATCACCACGCAGTTACAGGGAGACTTCGGGATCAGGCGCTATCCGGGAGACTCGTTCTGGAGCGCGGACTACTGGAAAAACTTCAAGGCCAGGGATCGCACCCGCGATATGAGCGACGATACGGCTCCGCGGGACCGCTGCTTCATCCCCGGCACCGAGGCCCAGTGGTGCATCTTCGATCCCATCGTTTCCGTGATTTACGGCAAAATATACCAGCGGTCTGGGAGGATCGAAGACCTCGACCGGCAGACCTTCCACCTGAATCGCTCCCTGGGGCAGATCACCGGAGAGAACGCCCGGTGCGGGTTCGGTCCGGACCAGGTCCACATCGGCCCTTTCAAATGCCCGGAACTCTATCACGTTGAAACCGTCGGGTCCGGGGCGCCCGAGGTCCAGCCCAGCGAAGCCACCCCCCTGCTGTGGACCCAGGCCAGCCTGTTGCTGGCCCTCGGGATGATGGCGCGGAGCCTTGAGAAGATTCGAAAAGAATGATCTTAGATCAAGGCATCCCAAAAGCCCTGCCGTCCGGCGACCACTACCCTAGCCCGGGGCGGCCGTCGAGAGCGCCTCCAACTGAAACACGTGGTAAGACCAGGCCGGCATGTCCAGGTAGAGCCCCTGCGAGACGAGATCGCTGCCGTCCCTCTCGTAGGCGCTCGTTCCCATGCGATCCTGCAAATGCCAGGCGTGTTCCCTGAGATCGGTCCATGAGAGTACGACGTAGCACTGGCTCTGATGATCCGAGTAGTTGACGGCAACCAGGCGCTTTCCACCGTCCTCTCCGGTCCAGGAAAAGGCGATAACGTCGACCGAGGTCCAGTTGCCGTCCCATGCGGGGCCGCATTCGAGCAGTTGCCACCGGCCTTCGCGCATGGCCGGCTGACGCAGCTCGGTCAGCAGCCGGTCGTAGAACGCTTCCAGCCGCGGGTCGACCGGCTCCTCCGGACCTCTCGCCAAATGGGGAGAGATGCGTTTCCGGCAGCCCTGGAATTGTCCCTGATGGAAGAATCGGAGCCCGGGGGAGAAAAAGGTGACAACGGCCGCGGCCTCATGCACCTCCGGCGCGAAGGTTGCGGCGGCCCGGGGTTCGTCGTGGTTTTCCAGGAAACGGACCAGCTTGTTCTGAAAATCAGGGTCGGCGTGGAAATGCTCGCGCACCGGCCGGGCAAGCCCGTCGCGGAGGCGATCGTACAACCGTTTGTCGTAGGTGTAATCGAATCCCTGCTGCTGAAGCATCCATTCCAGGTCCCAGTAGACCTCGGCCATAAACCGGAATTCCGGAAACCGCCCGCGTACCCGCTGCGTTGCCGCGGGCCAGAAGGGCTGCGTCCGGACGCCCCATGTCCGTTCAAAGACCTCCGGCAGGACCAGCATGGCCATGTCGCAGCGCACGCCGTCGCATTGCCCGGCGATCCTCTCCAGTTCGCCGATCATCGCCTGCTGCAATTCCGGGTTGCCATAGTTGAGCTGCAGGGTGTCGGGCCAGCCGTCAAAGTACGGGTCCCGGCCGTAGGCCAGCAGCAACGGCCCATTTTTCGTTTGCACGCGGCGGTAGTTCTGCGGTGAGCGAGCCAAATCCGCCTCGCTGCAATGGACAAAGTAATTCGGGTGCTCGTCGATCCAAGGGTGATCCGGGGCCATGTGGTTCGGGACAAAGTCGAGCATCAGCTTCAGCCCGCGTTTTTGCAGCCGCTGCCGCAACCCTGCAAGCGCCTCAGCCCCGCCCAGATCGCGATGAACGGTGTAGCTCTGGATGGCGAAACCGGAGCCGGTGATGTCTTCGTCCTTGAGATCCGGCAGGGTTTCGGCGAACTCGCGACACCATTCGGCATTCGCCCGCGAGATGGCCTGTGCCGCAGGGCCGGTCTGCCAGACGCTCAACAGCCAGATCCAGTCAAAGCCCAGTTCCGCCAGGCGGTCCACTTCGGCGTCAGGGACGTCATCCAGCGTCGCAGCCCGTCCCAGCTTCCGGGACAGTTCCGTCAGCCGGACACGGGTGTTGATCTGGTACAGCGAAGGGTAACGAATATCGGCCATGGTTCCTCCTTATTTCCCGAGGGGCTGTTCACCGCCCACCTGCTCCCGGAAGATCCGGGTGATCGCTTTCCCGCGCTCGGTCTCCAGTGCGGTTTTGGGATCGATTCGTCCGAAAAGATCCAGGAGAAGTGCGACCAGGCCGGTCCACCCCGTCTGGTGGCTGGCCCCGAGCCCTGCCCCGTTGTCGCCGTGGAAATACTCATAAAAGAGGATGAGGTCACGCCAGTGCGGGTCGTCCTGGAATTTGGCCGTCCCCCCATAGACCGGCCGCCGTCCCTGTGCATCGCGCAGGAAGGTGCCTGCCAGCCGGCGGGAGATCTCCTGCGCCGCCTCGAAGAGCGTCATGTACCGGCCGGACCCGGTCGGGCACTCGACCTTGAATTCGTCGCCGTAAAACAGGTACAGATTCAGCAGAGCCCGGATGATGAGCGCATTGACCGGCATCCAGACCGGCCCGCGCCAGTTGGAGTTCCCGCCGAACATCCCCGTGTTGGATTCGCCCGGCAGGTACTGCACCTTATACTCCTGATGACCCACCCAGAAAATGAACGGATGCTCCAGGTGAACCCGCGAGAGGGAGCGGATCCCGTGCGGCCCCAGAAATTCATTCTCGTCGAGCATGTACCCGAGCACCCGGATGAGCTTCTTCTTGTTGAGAATTGAGAGCAGCCGACGATTTTTGTAGCCGATGAACCCCTCGTCGGTCGGGGCCACCTGGGAAACCAGCTCGGGATGACGTTTGCGGAACAGGGCGATCATCTCCGTCAGTTTCGGATAGCGCGTCAGGTAATCTCCCTCGAAGACGGTGGATGCGCAGAGCGGCAGCAGTCCCACCAGCGACCGTACCTTCAACCGCATGGCCTGACCGTCCGGCAGGCGAAGCAGATCGTAGAAAAAGCCGTCCTCTTCATCCCACATCTCGTCGTGATGGACGCCGATGCGATCCATGGCGTAGGCAATCCACATGAAATGCTGGATGAACTTGAAGGCGACCTCTTCGTAGATCGGATCGTGTTCGGTCAGGATCAGGGCGATCTCCAGCATGCACTGGCAGTAGAACGCCATCCAGGCGGTGCCGTCCGCCTGCTCCAGCGACCCGCCCGTCGGCAGCTGGGCGCTGCGGTCAAAGACGCCGATGTTGTCGAGTCCCAGAAAGCCGCCGGCGAAGACGTTTCGCCCGGCAGGGTCCTTCCGGTTCACCCACCAGTTGAAGTTGAGCATCAACCCCTGAAAGGATCGCTCCAGGAACCGAAGGTCCGCCCGGCCCAGCGTCTGCTCCATTTTGTAGAGATAGAGCGTGGCCCAGGCGTGCACCGGAGGATTCACGTCGCTGAAGTTCCACTCGTAGGCCGGAATCTGGCCGTTGGGGTGGAAATAGAGATTGCGCAGCATCAGCAGAAGCTGCTCCTTGGCAAAGTCAAAATCCACCAGGGCCAGGGCGGTTGTGTGGAAGGCCAGGTCCCAGGCCGCATACCACGGATACTCCCACTTGTCGGGCATGGAGATGATGTCGGCGTTCAGCATGTGGAACCATTCCGTGTTCCGCATGCTGCGCGGGGCTGCGTCGAGCAGCGAATGGCTCTTGTGCTCGATCAGCCACTGCTCCAGATCGAAGTAGTAGAACTGCTTGCTCCAGAGCATGCCCGCCAGGGCCTGGCGGTGCACCCGGCGCTCGTCTTCGGTAAGCGCCTGCGGCGTGATCCGCTCATAGAATTCGTCCGCGTCTGCAACCCGGCTCTTGAAGACCTCGTCGAAGCCCTTGAAGGCATCCTCCGAAGAAGCGGCCCCAAGGCGCAGGCGGACCGTCCGGCTGCCGCCGCCGGGCACGTCGAGGACATAGTGGGCTGCGGCTTTCGTCCCCGCCTTGGCGGGATTCACCGCTTCACCCCGTCCCTCGATGGTGTACGTGTGGAAGGCATCCTTGACGTAGGAAGAAGCGTTGGGTTGATTCCAGAGGCGCTGGGCATTGCTCTCGTTCTCGGTGAAGATCAGCTCCGGGGCGCCATCGCAGTACAGCCAATACTCGCCCAGCTCTGGGTGTGATGCCTGAACAGCGCCCAGCGCCGCCTCGCGCAGGGACGGCTTGCGATCGTCCTCGCCCCAAGACCAAGTGTTCCGAAACCAGAGCGTCGGCAAGACCCGGAGCCGCGCCGCTTCCAGCCCGCGATTGTACACGGTGATGCGCACCAGGATCTCTTCCGGGCCCTCCTTGGCATACTCGACAAAAACATCGAAATACCGGTCGTCGTCGAATATGCCGGTATCGAGCAGCTCATACTCGAATGCATCCCGGGACCGTTCCCGGTTCCTCTCGATCAAGTCCCGGTATGGATATTCCCGCTGCGGATACTTGTAGAGATACTTCATGTACGAGTGGGTGGGCGTGCTGTCGAGGTAGAAGTAATACTCCTTGACGTCCTCGCCGTGGTTCGCCTCGCTGTTGGTGAGCCCAAACAGGCGTTCCTTCAGGATGGGATCGCGCTCGTTCCAGAGTGCGATGGCAAAACACAGCCGCTGCCGCTCGTCACAGATGCCCCCCAGTCCGTCCTCACCCCACCGGTAGGCCCGCGAGCGCGACTGGTCATGGGTGAAATAATCCCAGGCGTTGCCGTCCTCGCTGTAGTCCTCGCGCACCGTTCCCCACTGGCGCTCGCTCAGGTAGGGTCCCCACTTTTTCCACGGGATGCCGGCCTCTCTGGCATCATTCAGCCGTTTTTGCTCGGTGACATCTACGAACTGATTCTTTTTCATACGTTTCACCTTTCTCCTGAGTTTGCCATGCGTCCCTCAACGGATCCCTTCGTGTTATAAGCTCTGGATACCCTTCTATCTGCATCTTGGAGATTTTCATATAGGACTTTGGTCTTATTCTGGGCAGGTTCTGGGCAGGCTGCGGTGAAAGGTCAACCCCGCCAGACTCCCGATCACCAGGGCCTGTGCAATGGCGATGGGGATGATGTTGCGCGCGGTCCATTCCCCCAGGATCACCTCCACAACAAACACCATGCCGGTAATGGGGGGCGTTGAATATCGACGAGATCGCGCCTGCTGCGCCGCACTTCACCAGCGTGATGCGCTGGCGCTCGTTAAGCGGCGCCGCTCATGACGACCGGGGCCTCCGGCTCTGCCGAACCGCCGCTGCCGATGGTGAGGCAACTGGAGATCAGGCGGGAAAAGCTGGAGCGGAAGGGAAGGAGCCCGCCATACCGCGAGACGCTGTAAATGACCTCGGGAACGCCGTGCCCCGCCCCTTCCCTGACGATCTTGTTCATGAACAGGGAGGAGAGCATCGCCCCTGCAGTCGGCGCCATCGCCCCCCACCAGAAATGGCGGGAAGGACCAGTCTGGCCAAGAAAAGCGGTGAGCGAGCGGCTCAGGGCCACGGTGGCCAGATCGCTGCACGCGCCAAGGACTCCGTTTGCCTCCATCGCCGAGAGAAGCGTTTTGTTTTCAGGAGGTTCGGACGAACCGGAATCGGGTTCCGAAGCGACATCCTGGTCTGAAAGAACGAGGTTATGCGCCTTTGCCCATTTTTCAACGGAAGATGTCGGTCTGTATACCTCTCAAACTTAATGCCGTTGCGTATCGATGCAAGACCTCGCAACAGGAGACGGCTGCTTTTTTTTCCGGCCCGAGGACGACCGTCAGGGCACCGCTTCCGGGGGAAGGTTTTCCGCGACTCCCCGCAGCTTGGGGTTGGTGCATATCTCGTAGTACCTCCTCCGGGTAACCCCCTCGGGTTGAACTTCTCCGCATCAATCTTGACGATGGGCGCCTCGTGTATCACCAGGCGCTGGTATTCGCCGTTGGTCAGCGGAAATTTCGCCGTATGGAATTTCATCCGGGTCCGCTCGCGGATCGTTGTGGTATTGACGGTAAACGGCCGCAGTCGAATCTCCTCCTGAAATTTCCGGTCTTGATCCGGTTGAGAGACAGATTTAGGGTGCTGCCGCCCAGATCGATCGTGCTGGATGATGCTGTTTGATTTTGCAATGTTCCCTGCCTAATGCGAATGCGTCAAAAATGATTGGAAAGCCCATGGAAAATCGTCACGGGTGCCCGGCTTGGCTCGAAGCCGGCGGCTGGATGTCGCAAACCGCCCTTGCATGAGAGTAGGCCGTGTGGTCATGCCAGGCGACAAACCCGAGATCCAGGCTGACATACCATGCCGCGATATGGGAACTGGTATCCCGGCTCCAGAGCCAACGCTGGGTTTCATCAAATACCTTTGGGATGCAGAGATCCACCCCGTGGGGTGTTTTCACCAGGAGCGTCATAAGTTCGGCCACCGTAGGCAGCCGCCAGTCCGTCCGCCCCGCAAATGCCCGTGCGTTCAGGCTGCGGACATATTGGACCCCCTTCTCCGTCGGGATGCGGCGTGAAGGCTTTTCCATTTTTTTCATACATTCCGTTTTCCCGAAGAGAATCCGATTCCATAAATTAAATAATAATGATAATATTGATATTTGATCAACTATAAAAAAATTTGATTACCTTTTTTCCTCAGCGATGCTTAATTTAACGAAAAGGAGATAACCTTCAAATACAGGGAGGTATCCGCATGGCGAAGAATAAAATTCAATTTCAAAGAGGAACATGCCATTCCTTTCGAAAGAAACATATTCCCCGCTACCTCGCTGAATTTCAATACCGCTTCAATCGGCGCTTTGACTTGCCGAGCATGATCCCTCGGCTCGCCTATGTCGCGGTTCGGACGCCGCCCATGCCGCTGCGCCTGCTAACTTTGGCTGAGAAAGCGTGGTAATCAAATAAATTTGTCCGATTCAGAATCCGTTTCAGAAAGGCTCAACACCGGCATCTATTATGGCTGGGTCATTGTTTTTGCAGCCTTTATCACATTGGGAATCACCTTCGGTATCTGGTATTCTTATTCAGTGTTTATCCTAGCGGTTATCAACGAATTCAACTGGAGCACAGCGGCGGCATCCAGTGTGTTTTCAATTTTTATCATGTCTCATTCCATTTTTGCCATGGCAGCGGGATATCTCCAAGACAGATTCGGGCCTAGAGTAGTTGTTCCGACCGGGTCCGCACTTCTTGCCGCATCCCTGATCATCACATGCTGGTCTAAAAATTTATGGCATTTTCAGATAACTTACGGTGTGTTTGCCGGGGCCGGCATCAGTCTTTTGGCTTTTGTCTCCCATTCGGCCTTTCTGCCCAAATGGTTTGAGCGAAAAAGGGGATTGGCGCTGGGAATCGCCACAGCAGGCGTTGGTCTTGGGATGCTACTGATTGTTCCCTTCACAGAAAAAATGATTTCCGCCTATGGTTGGCGAACCGCCTATCGCATGTTGGCTGCCATGGTTCTTTTTATTGTAGCCCCTTTAAACCTGCTATTGGGACGAAAGTCTCCCGAAGAGGTTTCGCAGCATTTGGACGGAGATATTCCCGGCAACCTTAAAATGGCAAAACAATTTTCATGGACCATGGAAATCGTCGATAAAAAATGGGCCGCAATCGACTGGGATCTGCTCAAGGCTTCCCGAACATTAACTTTCTGGTATCTGATCGGTGCATTTGGTTTTATTTCTTTTGCCTTCCAGGGAGTGTTGCTCCATGCCGTGGCCGCCATGGTGGATGCCCAGATAAGCAGAAGCACGGCTGCCTATTTCTTTGGGTTGGCCGGCATCATGGGCTCCGTGGGCAAAATCCTGTTTGGCTTTCTCTCCGATAAACTGGGGCGAGAACGCGCTAAACTCATTGCCGATGTCATCGCCATTCTGGGAATATTGGCTCTGACTTTTATTTCATTGGCTCACAGCCCCATGGCTTTCATATTCGCGATCTTTTTTGGCATCGGCTATGGGGCCGCAGCACCCTTGATTCCGGCAATCACCGCCGATATTTTCATTGGAAGAAATTACGGCCTGATTTTTTCCATCATCGCCATCGGCGGAGGCGTCGGCGCGGCCGTCGGTACCTATACCATTGGACTGTTAAGGGATATCAACGGCGACTATACGGCATCATTCATAATCTGTTGTCTATCACTGGCCATTTCGTGCATGTTAATATTCCTGGCAGCCCCCAGGAAAGTCAGAAAAATGAAAAAAATCAATTTGTCAGGCTAAGCATGACCACGGCGCCACAACAGGTGTACGCCATCTTGTCGGATGCACCCACTTCCCGCTGTGCCGGGCATGGTATTTTGCGCTTGACACTGTTTAACTATTGCGACTGCAATTGAAGACTTGAAAGTAAACTCGAGACGCCCCGATATCCCTTCGGAGAGGTTGACCTTTTTGTGTTTTATTTATAGATATGGAGTTGGGACGATAGTTGTGGTATGATGTAATTCAAAGTTTGAGGGGGTTGTCACAGACAGGCTTCCGGTTGAGCGTCGCACACTGGGGAGGGAGTGATGACGGAAATGCATCAGATCATGGAGTCCATCCTCCTGGTTGACGATCAGCCGGCCAATCTTCAGTTGCTCATGCATACGCTGAAGCGGCTCGAGTGCAGGCTGCTGGTCGCCAAAAACGGGGAGACGGCCCTCACCATCGCAAAAAAGGCGCGTCCGGACCTCATTCTGCTGGACATCATGATGCCGGGAATCGACGGCTTTGAAGTGTGCCGACGGCTCAAATCGGATGAGGACACCCAAAAAATCCCGGTGATCTTTCTTTCCGCGTTGGATGATACCGGAGATAAGGTGCGCGGACTCCAACTGGGGGCGGTTGACTATGTTGCCAAACCCTTCCAGCCCGAGGAAGTCATCGCGCGGGTGAACACCCATCTGACAATCCATCGGCTCAGCCGCGAGGTGCAACGGCAAAGGGACGAACTGGAGCATGAACTGCAAATTGTGTCCCAAATCCAACGCTACCTCCTGCCCGAGCACCTACCCCAAATCGACGGCCTGAAAATAGCGGTGCATTATGAAACCAGCCGATATGCCGGCGGTGATTATTACGATATTCTGGAACTTCCCAATGGCCTTTTGGCCGTTCTGGTCGCCGATGCCGAAGGCCATAGCGCCCCGGCCACCGTCATGATGGGCATGACCGCTGCGCTGTTTCGGTCATGTTCGACGTTTCTGGATAAACCGGACAGGATGCTCGCCTACCTCAACGAAAACATTTGCAAAATGAACATGGAGAGCTATGTCACGGCGATCTACGCCGTCTACGACCCTCGCACCAGAAAACTCAAGATTGCTCGCGCTGGTCATCCGCTCCCGATTCGTTATCGACCCTCCGAAAAAAAAGCAACCGAAATGCCTTGTGAGGGCGTATTTCTCATGGGATTCGAACCTTATTCCCACGTCCCGATCACCGAGACGGCTCTTCAACCCGGCGACCGGCTGTTGTTTTATACGGATGGCATTACCGATCGTGCCGGCGGCGAAACGGAAGATCTTTACGGCACAGACCGTCTCATACGGCAATTCAGCGCAGCCGTCCTTAATGACCCGGCTGACATCCTTACCGCGATTGTCGATGATTTAACGCATTTCGCGGGAAATCGTCCGGCCGACGACGATCAGGCGATGCTGACGATCGTTGTCGAATAGAGATGCTGGGAGAGCCAAGGCCACATGGTGGAAAGGATATAGGTCGCGATCTTGAAGTCACCGCAACAACCTGAAACGACCCTTACGATCGCACGGCATCAGGATAACGCGGTGCCCGTCGAAACCCAGGGTGATACTCTGATAGATCTGCTGGATCTAGAGCAATTGAGTCCCATCCTGGAAGATTTCTGCAACGCCGTCGGGATTGCCGCAGCCGTTATAGACCTGAAAGGCAATGTTCTGGCATCCGCTCGCTGGCAGCGCATCTGCACCGATTTCCACCGGATCGACGAACGAACACGCAACCGCTGCATCGAAAGCGACACCGAACTCGCCTCGCATCTCGAGGAAGGCAAGTCGTTTTCGATTTATCACTGCAAGAACGGCCTGACCGACGCCGCGGCGCCAATCCTTATCGACGGCAGGCATGTGGCGAATATTTTTGTGGGACAGTTTCTCCTCGCCGAACCCGACAGGGGTTTTTTTCAACACCAGGCTCAGGAATTCGGTTTCGATACAGCCGATTATCTGAGCGCCCTTGATGAAGTACCCATCGTTTCCCAGGAAAAACTGCACGCAATTCTGGGATTCCTGACCGGCTTAGCCCATCTTGTCGCATCCACCTGTCTTGAGCGTACGAAAGCCGAACAGGCTAAAATGGAATTGACGCGCTACAAGACACATCTGGAAAACCTAGTGGCGGATCGAACCGAACAACTCAAACAGTCCGAAGAACGCAGCCGTCTCATTCTGCAATCCGTGGCTGAAGGTATTTTCGGAACGGACGTCGAAGGTCGATGCACTTTTGCCAATGAAGCCACGCTGAACATGCTCGGATACGAATCCGACGAACTCATCGGCAACTCCATACACGAGATGTTCCACCACTCGAATGCGGACGGCTCGCCGCACCACAAGCAGGACTGTCCGATTTACCTGGCATACAGCCAGGGGATTACCAGCTTCCGCAGAGATGAGGTGTTCTGGCGCAAGGACGGCACCTTTATCGATGTTTCCTACACCAGCGTGCCCAAGCGCAAAGACGATGCGATCATCGGCTCGGTCGTGGTGTTCCGCGACATCACCGCGCGAAAGAAGGCCGAGGATGCCCTGCGTGAGAGTGAATACCACCTCAAAGCCATTCTGACGACGACCAATGAAGGTTTCTATTGGGTCAACAATGACGCGCGCACCTTGTCTGTCAACGACACCATGTGCAAACTGTTGGGCAGGCCCCGTGAGGATATTGTCGGCAGGACAGTGTTTGAATTCCTGGACGAGGAAAACACGAAAATCATGAAGGAACAGCTCCGGCGCAGAGCCACCGGTCAAACCGGAGTTTACGAGATCGCCCTCAGCCGCCCCGACGGTTCGAAAGTGCTTTGCCTGTTCCACGCAACCCCCCTTTACGATAAAAATGGCATCAAAACCGGCTCTTTTGCCATGGTCACGGATATCACCCACCGCAAGAAAATGGAGGAGGAGTTTATCATCGCCCGAGACAAGGCTGAAGCGGCCACCCGGGCAAAAAGCGATTTTCTGGCCAACATGAGCCACGAGATTCGCACCCCCATGAATGCGGTGCTGGGCATGACGCATCTGGCCCTCAAAACAGACCTGACCCCGAAACAGAGAGACTATCTCGAAAAGATTCAACTTTCCGCCAACGCTCTTCTGGGTGTCATTAACGATATTCTGGACTTTTCCAAGATCGAAGCCGGAAAACTGAGCATGGAGTCCATCGGCTTCGATCTGGATGAAGTTCTGGAAAACCTGGGAACCTTGATGACGATCAAAACCCAGGAAAAGGAGGGAGTCGAAATCCTGTTCAGCACCGATCCCGAGGTACCCCGATCCCTGGTGGGAGACCCTCTCCGATTGAGTCAGGTGTTGGTAAACCTGGCCAACAACGCCATCAAATTCACCGAACGCGGTGAAATCGTAGTTTCCACGAAACTGGTCAGTCTGTCAAAAAAGACCGCAGTCATTCAATTTTCCGTGCGCGATACGGGAATCGGTCTAACCGAGGAACACAAGGCCCATCTGTTTACATCTTTCAGCCAGGCGGACACATCCATCACCCGAAAATACGGCGGTACCGGTCTGGGACTGACCATCTGCCAGCGTCTGGTAAAGATGATGGGCGGCAGGATCTGGGTTGAAAGCACTTTCGGGGTCGGCAGCACCTTCTCTTTTACCGCTGTTTTCGGCACCGGCCGGCAAGTTGCGGGGGTCTGCCGGGTTCCTCCGCCCGAGCTGAGAGGCATCAAAACACTGGTGGTGGATGACAACCCGACATCTCGGGAAATATTCCAAAGAATGCTGGAATCATTCTCCTTCGACGTCACCCCTGCAGCATCCGGTGAAGAAGGGCTGAAGGAAATCGAAAAATCCATTGGAGCAAGCCCTTACGACATCGTGGTGATGGATTGGAAGATGCCAGGTATCGACGGCATCGAGGCTGCCAAACGCATCAAGCAGGATTCGAGGTTGGCCCGAATTCCCGCTATCATCTTGGTCAGCGCATATGCGCGGGAAGACATCATGTGGCGCGCCGAAGCCGCCGGACTTGATGGTTTTCTGATTAAACCCATCAGCCCTTCAGTGATGTTTGATACCATCATGAACGCTCTGGCCAGAGGTGAGGCCAAGGACTTGCGGCCGGATAACAAGAAGGAGCAAGCTGCCCATGCCATGAAACAGCTCGAGGGTTCTCGGGTCCTGATTGTTGAAGACAATGAGATCAATCAAATGGTCGCCATGGAAATTCTTGCCGGCGCGGGTGTCGTTGTGTCCCTGGCCGGCAACGGCCGGGAAGCCGTGGAGGCCCTACGGACAAATCGTTTCGATGCCGTGCTGATGGATGTGCAAATGCCGGTGATGGACGGTTATACCGCAACACGGATCATTCGTGAAGATCCCCAATTCAAGGATCTGCCCATCATTGCCATGACCGCGCACGCGATGGCGGGCGACCACGAAAAAAGCACCGAAGCCGGTATGAATGATCATATTACCAAACCCATCGATCCGGAACAACTTTACACCATCCTGGCACAATGGATTTCGGCCGCTCATCCCGCTGTCGGAAAAGAATCGAGGCCGGAGGCGGTTGCACCCCATCCACCCCCCGAAGTCCGTGCCGAGACTGTTCCGGCACCCGGGGCAGAGGAACCGCTCCCAGAAACTCTGGATGGTTTTGATCTTCCAAAGGGCTTGAGGCGACTTCAGGGGAACCAAGCGCTTTATCGCAAGCTGCTGATTAGCTTTGCCGTCAAGTACGCCCAAAGGGCCGATGAAATCCGGCAAGCACTGGATGCCGAGGATTATCACAAGGCCCATGGCATGATTCACGAAATCAAGGGATTGGCGGGCAATCTGTCGGCAGTTCAATTGCAGGTCGCGGCAACAGAATTGGAGAAGCTGGTCAAACACGCCGACAAGAAGAATCCACCCGAGCCGGATGCCCTCGCGAAAGCCTTTGTCACCTTTGAAACTTTGATGCATCAGGCATTGCGGTCTACGGGGCGCATAACGTCCCCGACAGGTGAAAAGCATGCCGCACCGTGCTGGAAACCAACAGGACAGCTGCCGACAGGCCTGACAAAAGAAGCCGTCGGACGCCTGCGCGAGGCTGCCGAAATGGGCGATGTTTCAGGAATAACCGCAATTGCCGAAGAGATAGCTTCCCAATCCAAAAACTTTACCCCCTATCTCGACAAAATTGCTCAACTTGCAGAGGCGTTCGATTTTGAAGGCATCCTTGGAATAGCCAATGATCTGGAAAGGATAGAGGGGTGATGCGGCCATCGCCGACTGATGCCTCAAGGACTGTAACGCTGCTTCGCAAAGGATATTAATGATGAAACCAAGCCTTCTCGGGAACTCGAAAGCCGCTTTAAAAAAATCGATGGACTACCATCTCCGCTGCTCTCTGTGCAAGGAGCCCGTTTCAAAGGAAGGCCGGGACCTTTTTCTCGCCACGGCATTTTCCTTAAGGGATCGGATGGCGGAAAAAATTTTGCAGACGGAGCGTAGATATCGCGAGGCGAAAACCAAAAGGGTCTATTACCTGTCCCTGGAATTTCTCATTGGACGACTGATGGGCAATACCCTCCACAACCTCGGCATGTTCGATACCTACAAGGGACTCTTGACGGATGCAGGGTTCGATATCGAGGAAGTCCGGGAACAAGAAACCGATCCCGGTCTCGGGAACGGCGGACTCGGACGATTGGCGGCCTGTTTTCTGGATTCCATGGCAACCCTGGACATTGCCGGTTTCGGCTACGGGATCCACTATGAATACGGCTTGTTCAAACAGGAAATCGATAACGGCTACCAAAGGGAAAAGCCGGACAACTGGCTGGCGGAGCTCAACCCCTGGGAAATCAAGCGCACCGACGAGAAATGCATCATCCCCATTCACGGCCGGATAGAGCATTTCCAGGATCGCGCGGGCGAATACAACCCCATGTGGCTCGACTGGAAGGTCATCATGGGGATTCCCTTCGATATTCCCGTGGTCGGGTACGGGGGAAAAACGGTGAACTGGCTGCGGCTATACGGGGCGGGCTCCTCTGCGGATTTCGACATCCAGATCTTCAACGAGGGAGATTACTTCCGGGCCGTGGAACAAAAGGTCTCCTCCGAAACCATCACTAAAATGCTCTATCCTCTCGACACCCTCAAATCCGGGAGAGAACTTCGTCTTGTGCAGGAATACTTTCTGGTGGCCTGCGCCTTGCGGGACATTATTCGCCGCTATCTCAGGGATCACGAAAATTTTGATCGCTTCCCCGAACGCGTGGCCATCCAGATGAACGACACCCATCCCTCCCTGGCGGTCGCGGAATTAATGCGCCTTTTCGTGGACGAATATGCCCTTCCCTGGGATCATGCCTGGGAGATCACCCGTGAAACCCTGGCCTACACCAACCACACAGTTCTGGCGGAAGCGCTGGAGAAATGGCCCGTCGGTCTCCTCGAGAAGGTCATTCCGCGCCATCTTCAGATCATTTATGAAATCAACCGGCGATTTCTCGACAAGGTGGCGGCGCTTTATCCCGGGGATATCGATCTTATTAGGCGAATATCCCTCATCGAGGAAGGTGAAACCAAACAGGTCAGGATGGCCCACCTGGCCCTGGTTGGTTCCCATTCCGTGAACGGCGTCTCCGCTCTTCATACGGAGATACTGAAAAACGAAAATTTTTCAGATTTTTACGCGCTCCGGCCGGAAGAATTCGTCAATATCACAAACGGTATTACCCAAAGACGCTGGCTTCTGGAAGCCAACCCTCGGCTGGCAGGACTCATCAGCGATACCATTGGAGATGCCTGGATTACCGATCTCCAACAGCTTCGACGCCTGGAATCACTGGCCGATCAAAAGGCTTTCAAAGACGCTTTCCACGACATCAAGCGGACGAACAAAGAAATTCTGGCAGGCATCATCTCGGACTCCGTGTGGCTTTCCGTCGATCCCGACTCCCTGTTCGACGTACACGTCAAACGGATCCATGAGTACAAACGCCAGCTTCTGAAGATCATGCAGATCGTGCATGAATATCTCCAGATTATCAGGGGCGAAAAAAAGCCTGCGATCGCCAAAACCCATATTTTTGCCGGCAAGGCCGCCCCCGGATACTGGATCGCCAAACAGATGATCAAGCTGATCCATAACGTCGGTCAGGTCATCAATCAGGACAAGCGGATTGGAGATGCCCTGAAGGTGGTTTTTCTGCCGGATTACCGCGTCTCTCTTGCTGAAAAAATCATACCGGCCACGGATTTGAGCGAACAAATTTCCATGGCCGGCAGGGAGGCATCCGGAACCGGCAACATGAAATTCATGCTGAACGGCGCCCTGACCGTCGGCACGCTGGACGGCGCCAACGTCGAGATGCTCGAGGAGGTGGGGGAAGAAAACATTTTTATTTTCGGCTTGAAGGCGAAAGAGATCGCCGAGATGGTGCAAGAAAAACGCTATCGTCCCCTGGACTATTATCACCGTTTCCCGGAAATCCGCAAAGTTTTGGATGCCTTTCGGGACGATACGTTCTGCGCTGCTGAGCGGGGGCTCTTTCAGTGGATTTACCATAGAGTGATGAATAACGAAGATCCGTATTTTCATCTCCCGGATTTTATGCAATACATCGAGGCTCACGATAAGATAGAGGCGGAATTTCAGGATCCGGCCACCTGGACCCAAAAAGCGATCCTCAACGTTGCCCGGTGCGGCAAATTCTCCAGCGACAGGGCCATTGCCGATTATAATCGCTTGATTTGGAATAAAAACGGTTTGAAAGAAAAGTAGATATTAGAAAGGTAACCATGCAACTGCAACATAAAAACACGGCGGATGTCCTCATCGTGCGACCTCTGGAAAAAAGAATTGACGCTTCTGCGGCAACGGAATTCAAGCTAAAACTGGGAGAATGGATTGATTCGGGGAATCGACGGATTGTTCTCAACCTCTCCGAAGTGGATTTTATCGACAGCAGTGGTCTTGGCGCCATCATCTCGGGCTTCAAGAGAATCGGGGGCGACGGCCGTCTAGTGATCTGCGCGGTGAAGGAAAGCGTCATGAGTCTTTTCCGTCTGACCCGCATGAATCGGGTGTTCGATATTTTCCCATCAGAGGATGAAGCCCTCAGGGCTCTTTCCGGAAAGGCCTGAAACATGAAAACGGCGGGCATGATCAGGCTTATAATTGAAAGCAAGCTTGAAAATGTTGCCCTGATCGGTGGGAGCGTCCGCGGCATCGCCGAGACGCTGCCCATCGACAAGGTCATCCGCTATCATCTCGAGTTATGTGTCGTCGAAGCGGTGAACAACGTTATTAAGCACGCCTATCACGCCAAGGCCGGACGTTCAGTCGAAGTGGATTTCCTGCTTCACCCGGACCGCCTTACCTTCAAGATCCACGACAACGGAGACAGCCTCAACCTGTCAACCGTGGCACCGTTCTGCTTCGATCCGTTAAAAGTGGAAACCCTCCCCGAAAGAGGCATGGGGATCTTTATTCTGAAATCCTTGATGGACGAAGTCCGTTATGAAACGGCGAACGGGAAAAACATTCTGACCCTGATCAAATACCTGAAAAATCGTTCAGCCCCGCCTCCGGAGCACGGCGATTAGTTCGGCGAACACCATCATGCCGCCCTGAAACGCCTCAACAGCCATTATTTTCGCAAATGCGAGAACCTCAGGATCTTGTCGGATACATCCATCCCTTTTTTTCTGCCGGTGGCTTGAGAAACTGAGCACCGATGGATGAACCCGAAAAGGATCCTGGAATTATGCCCATGAAAAAATGGATAGGACTTTTGGCGCTGCTCACGGCGTTTCCCGCACTCTCCACGAGCATGTATTTACCGGCCATCCCGTCTCTGGTCCGAAACTGGCAGGAGCCCCTTTGGTTCATCAACCTGACCCTGGTGGGCTTTTTCGTGGTCTACAGTAGTTTTCTGCTGGTGTACGGCCCCTTATCGGACCGGTTCGGACGACGACCGCTGCTGAAAATCGGTATCGTATTCTATGTGTTCGGCAGCTTTCTATGCGCCCTTTCGCCCAATGCGATCAGCCTGATCGCTTTCCGTATGATTCAGGCGGCTGGCGGGGCTTCGGCATCATCGCTCGCCCTCGCCGTGTCCAGAGATGTCTTCGACGCGCGGGAGCGGGAAAAGGTGCTGGCGTATCTCGGCGTGGTCGTGGCGCTGGCGCCCATGCTTTCACCGGTGATCGGCGGATGGATCATCGCCAGGTTCTCATGGCAATGGATTTTTGTGATCCTCGGAGGGATGGGGCTCATTGCTCTTCTCGGCGTGCACCGAATGCCGGAAACCCTCCGGCAGACTTCTAAAACACCTCGAACGCAGTTTTTGTCCAATTACGGACATCTGATCCGAAACCGACGGTATATGGGGTTGACCCTCGTGGTATCCCTCGGTTCCATCCCGATATTCTCCTTCATTGCAGCTTCCTCGGATATTTATATTACGCAGATTGGCCTGAGTGAACAGGTTTACGGGTATTTCTTCGGGTTCAACGCCATGGCGTTGATGCTCGGAGCCTTCGTCTGCACCCGATTGAACCGGCTGATATCCTCCCACGATATCATCACGATGGGTTTTATCGGGTTGATCATCGGAGGGACATGGCTCATATTGACCCCCCAGCACAGCCCATGGGATCTGGCCCTGCCGATGTTTGTCATCTCGTTTGCATCCGGGCTGAGCCGCCCCCCCAGCAACAATCTGGTTCTTGAACAGGTCAATCGCGGCGCAGGAGCGGCTGCGTCCTTTCTGATGTTTTCCCTCATGACCTCCGGTGCCGCTGCCATGTGGTTCGGCTCTCTGGGTTGGAACGACAAGATTCAGGTGTTGGGGATAATGGGCGCCGGTTCCGGGGTCACAGGCCTGGTTTGCTGGTTGGTGATGCGAAAAACTTCGGATCTGTGATGCGGGGGGCGTGTCGAATACGGGACCGACCCAAACCGCCCAAAAAGCTCCCGTTTCAGAAATTCAACTTTCGACTTTCATGATGGTGATCGGAAAGATACGGCCTATGAAAGTCGAAAGTTGCGTCAGGAATATGAAAATCAGGACGGCGGAAGGGGAGATACCCTCATGTTTAGAACACTGTTTTACATGTTGACAGTCTGGGTCTGGCTTTTTTCCGTTCCCGGTTCGGCAATCGCCGAAGCAGCGAACGAAAAGGCGTTCACGGCAGCCCGAGCCGCGCTTGTCCAGGCCATCGCGGCCGATGTCGCCGCTACCGGAAAGGCCATCGGCGTCCAACGCCTGGATCCGGCGGTAATACGGGCCATGAAGACGGTAAGGCGACACCGGTTTGTCCCTCCGGAATTCGCCGACCGGGCTCACGACAACACGCCGCTCCCTATCGGGTACGGCCAGACGATTTCTCAACCTTACATCGTCGCCCTCATGAGCAATCTGGCGGCGCTGAGCCCCGGAGATCGCGTCCTTGAAGTGGGCACCGGATCGGGCTACCAGGCCGCCGTGCTCGCGGAAATGGGGATGCAGGTCTACTCCATGGAGATCATCCGGCCTTTGGCCGGGACAGCGGCTGAAACGCTCCGGGTGGAGGGCTATGACCGGATAGGCCTCAGGGTGGGCGACGGTTATTTCGGATGGGAAGAAAAGGGGCCGTTCGACGGCATCATCGTGACGGCGGCGGCCGACCACATTCCGCCGCCGCTCCTGTCTCAGCTGAAAAACAGCGGGAAAATGGTCATCCCCGTCGGTGGTCCCTTCTCGGTGCAGCAGTTGGTGCTGGTCGCCAAGGATGAAGACGGCGCCCTCACGACCCGCCAGATCCTGCCCGTCCGCTTCGTGCCCCTGACCCGTAAACCATGAAGAGCATGCCGTCGGCCTTGAGCACCTCTGTTTTCCTGCTGTCGGGATCGGCGCTGGCTTACGAGGTCATGCTGGTGCGTCTCCTGGCCGTCACCCGGTTCCACCACCTGGCGTTTATGGTCCTCAGCCTCGCGCTGCTCGGCTACGGGGTGAGCGGGGTCTTGCTCGCCCGGCACCGCGCCCGGCTCCTCGGATCTTTCCGGACGTGGTTCTCCGGATTTGCAGCCATGTTCGCCACAGGCACGGTGTGCTGCTTCCAGCTGTCCCAACGCATCCCGGTCTTTCCGGGACAATGGGTCTGGTCACCCTTCGAGGCCCTTCATCTCGCAGTCCTCTACATCGTCCTGTCTCTGCCCTTCCTGGCCGCAGCCTGCGGGGTGGGTCTGGCCTACAGTGCAAGAGCGACGATCGCGGGCTCGGTTTATCGGGCCGATCTGCTGGGCGCGGCCGCGGGATGTCTCGGCGCCCTTCCGGCACTGTGGCTGCCGGAAGCCGCAGGACTCTGGTTGCCGTGGAGCGGCGGATTCGCAGCATCGGCGCTCATGGTGATGCCGGATCGGAAGCGGTGGGCCGCCTTCCTGGTATCGGCGGCATTGTTGGGGCCGGCCGTAAATCCGGAGCATGCCGTCCGTTTGATCACGTCCCCGGACAAACCCCTCTCCATCGCCCTCAGTGCCGAGGGTGTGGAAATTTTGACCGATATCTTCACGCCAATTGGAAGGATCACCGTAACCCGAAACCATCTCGCTCCCTATCGATTTGCCCCAGGCCTCAGTCTCGCCTTCCAGGGCAGCGTCGGGGCCCAGTGGGGTGCGTTCGTTGACGGCGGCGAAACCTTCATGCCGCTGCCGACCGCGCCGGAGAGGACCGATGTGCCGGCCTATCTCGACTACCTCCCGGAAGCGCTGGCCTACCGCCTTGTTTCCCAGCCCCGGGTGCTCGTGCTGGAAGCCCCGGCCATGGAACATCTCTCTAGGGCCTTCGCCGAAGATGCACGGGCCGTGAATGTCGTTTTTTCCAATCCAGGATGGCGGATGCTCTTCGAAGAGACCCGAAAGCGCGGACCGGGCCGGTATCTCGCATTGCCGAACGTTCACCTGACGGTGGGCGCGCCGAGAGGCTTCCTGCGGTCTACCCCCCGCTGCTACGATCTGATCGTCATCGGAGACCCCGCCCCCTCCTCCCTGGCGCCCGACCATCTCCACACCGTGGAAGCGTTCGGCGAGGCCCTCACACGGCTGTCGTCCGGAGGGATTCTCTCCGTGAGCGGTCCTTCGGATCTGCCCCCAAGGGCATGCCTGCGGCTTTTGGCGACGGCGGCAACGGCGCTGCGCATGTCCGGCGTGACGCATCCCGAAGATCGTCTGGTGATGATCCGAAGCCTCAGGACCGTCCAACTGATGATCAAAAACGGCCCGCTGACACCGAAAGATATCGCTGAAATCCGGTCATTCTGCACCGACCGGCGTTTCGATCCGGTCTGGTTTCCGGGAATCGCGCCCGCCGAGGCCAATCGTTGGAACCGGATCGATACCCCTCTGTTCCATGACAGCGCCGTGGGAATTCTCGGTTCCGCCTCGGAGCGATTTCAGGCCCGGTATAAATTCGACGTTTCTCCGGTTTTCGACAACCGGCCCTATTTCTCACACTTCATCAAGCCCGCCACTCTGATGGAGATCCTTTCGCTCCGGGAAAGCGGTGCGTTGGGGATGCTCTCATTTGCCGAACCGGTCCTCGCCGCGACCCTCCTGCAGGGGATCATCATCTCCATTCTTTTCGTATGGCTCCCGCTGCGCCCTTTCAGGGCGACAGAAGATCGCAGGCGAGCGGGCGTCATGGTATTCATGCTGGGGATGGGGTTCATGCTTGCCGAATTTGCGGTGATGGAACAATTGCGTCTGTTTCTGAACGAACCCGTGTTGGCGACGGCGGTGACCCTGGCGGTATTTCTGTCCATGGCAGGGCTGGGCGGCGGCATGACCTCCCGCCGGGCACCGGACGGCACGCTGCGATGCTCGGGCTTTGCGGCGCTGCTGACAGCGGGCCTCATTGTCGTTTACATCACCGCACTCCCGCCCGTGCTGAAGGCCTTTATGGGCGCACATCCGGCGGTTCGCACGGTCCTGGCCTTGGTTCTCATCTCGCCCCTGGCAACGGCCATGGGCCTGCCGTTTCCCCTGGCGGTCTCCGCCCTGAAAACGGCCGATACCCGCGCGGTTCCCTGGGCATGGGGTCTCAACGGCTGCGGATCCATGATCGGCCCGGTTCTGGGCATGTCGATCGCCGTTTATGGCGGCGGAGCATGGGTGTTCGGCGCCGCGGTCTTCTGCTATGGGACGGCATTTACGGCGGCCGTGGCGCCGTCGATTCCCGGAACACGCCGGAAACGCGGAGAAATCGAACAGCGGTGAATCAGCGATAACGCTCCGCAGGATCTTGGCCGGTCCCGTTGCCATTGAATCCCTGTACGCTCCCATAATCACGACACTTCACTTCGGCCATTTCTGCAACGCTCCGGTATGGCTACCCAAAACGACCCAGCGAGGGCGTCTCGCTTTCATCCTTTTTGGGCGTCATTCTCACCGCTGGATTCCGTCAGAAGCACTCACGATTCGGGGAAATCCAAATCAATGAGAACAAGACCGTCATATTTCGCAGATCAGATCCTCGTGAAAGCGCCACGTCGAATTTTTGGGCACACATAAACGCTGGTATAGCCCTTTTTCCCGAAAAAGACACAGGCAGGCATCCACCGCCCGGGCATCGTAGAGGGTTGAGCGGTTATCCGCAATTTCCTTTAGGGCTGCCTGGAGGCCCAGACCCGGCCGGTAGGGTCTGTGAGAAGAGATGCTCTCGACAACATCAGCAACGCTCAGGATCCGGGCCTCCATGAGGATCTCGTCACCGGAAAGACCCCGGGGGTACCCCGAGCCGTTTATTTTTTCATGATGTTGGAAAACGATATGCGCCACAGGCCATGGAAAATCGATATTCCTTAAAATATCGTATCCGACGCTGGGATGTCTCCGGATCAGTTGGCGTTCCGCGCCGTTCAACCGACCGGGTTTGCAGAGGATCTCGGCGGGAATGGAAATCTTGCCGATATCGTGAATTCGTCCGGCCATCTGGATGCCTTTGATCTGATCCTCGGGAAGCCCGATTTCCCGGGCCACGGCCACGGCGATATCGGTAACCCGCCGCTGGTGGCCTGCCGTATAAGGATCCCGGACTTCGACCGTTGTCGACATGACGTTGATCATCTCGTCCAGATTTCGTTCCAACTGGTCAAAGCTTTTCTGCAGATTATCTTCCGCCAAATTGCGGTCGAGGATTTCCCGCATCAGTTGATCGTTCAGGCGGGTCAGCGCCAAGGTCCGCTCGTGAACGGCTGCCTCGAGGTTATCCCGGTGCTTTTGCAACTCATCCTCGGCTTCCATCTCCTTGGAGACGATGGTCAGGCAACCGAGGGACAGAAAAATGCCGTCAGCGCCATAGGGCTCTATGGCGGCCTGATCCTTGAGCCACAGTGTCCCGCTGCCAGCGGCAAGCTTGTAAACGGCCTCAATCTCGCCGTTTCTCTTGCTCTCTTCCCGAAAGGTTTTCCAGGCGCTGTTCAGGCTCTCCCGTGCCGCCACCTCCTTCAGAATGCCCAAGGCTGGCCCCGTATATCGGTAGATGCGTCGTTCGATGAGAGCCCGTCGGAAAACCTCGGCCATCTCGGGATGCCCACAACCCATGAGCGCGACAAACCGTCGGCCGACATACTCGTACCATACCGCCTTCTCGTTCTCACGCCAGGCAGCAATGTAAAGAATCGCCGGACTCTGGGTTTCCTCGTAGGCGCGGTAAAGTTGGATATACCCGGTCAGGCGCTGCTTCAGCCGCCCGCTGTAATTGCCGGCAAGAATCCGGCCGCTATAGTGATCCGAGAGTTTTACGCTGGTCATGTAACGTCCCGTTTCCCTCAATCGATTGTTTATAACGACATGAAGTCTTAGCGCGCGACAGAAGACCCTTGGCGGACCGCCAATCCGCAAGTCCGAAATCCCAAAGCCAGTCTTCGGTTTGAGACCCGATGCCATGGATGTGCTGAAATGTGCTTTGGAGCATATGGGTTATCTCGCCGTAAGATCACGTCCTGCCGAGATGCAATGATCGGCCGCTTTGGCTTTTGGGTTATTTTGAAATAATAGTCCGATACGGTTTGGCTATCAACCGAAAAGTTCTTACAGGAGGTCACATGTCGTCATAAACATAAATTCTGTTCAGCCGCCCAATCAACCTCAAGTTCCCTCTCGAGGGAAATAGTCATGCCCGGCAGGGGGAGTATAGGCCTTTTGGGACGCCATCTTCCGGGCTTGGTGCATCAAGGAGACAGCCTCCTCGGCCCGATAGGCCGGAACTGTGGTGATCGTTTCAACGGCACCCGATCCCCTTACCAGGAGGGTGTTGACCAGCCCCAGATCCGCCACCTTTTCCTCCGGGATATCGGACACGATGAAAAAATCGATATCCCCGTTGAGCAAGAGATGGTAGCTGATGAGTTTGCCCTCGTAGGCCGCCATGAGCTTTTCGATGGCGCCGGCACGGTTCTGGGGGTTGGCGATCAACCCCTGAACACCTTCCTTGGAAAATTTTCCGTAAGATATCCAAAGCATCGCCTTATCCTTTCATGCTTTCAATGAAGCCGGAATTTCCCGGATTTTTTCGAGGCGAACCATCGGGGAGCCAGGGCCGACAATCTATTGGATCCGCTCCGAATACATACTTCTGGTCATTCCGGCAGATGTCTCGGGCCAATCCATTCAGCAGGCCGCGGATCAAGGATTCATCCAGCCCCTGTTGGGTGTAGGCGGTTCAATAACAAAAGACCGGTCTACGTCGTCGTTCATCCACGCCCGTTCATTGGTTTCCCGGCCCACAAGGGTATTGACAGTGTGCTTGGCGTGAAGCCGGATGGGTTATCGCCGGCAGATGCCGATGACAAGGATGGTGTGACCCAAGGCGTTGTCCTTTTTCGAAAAAGGAAAAAAATGATTTTCAATGGCGGCCGGGATTGTCTTACATGCTGCCGATCCATGCTTAAAGATAACGGCTCTGAGTGCTGGATTCAACAGAGGGAATCCAAGAGGAAGTCAATTGCGACGGGAGGTGTCGGAATTGGTCAGATCGACGACCAATGGAAGCTTTGAGCGAGGCGCTTAGTGCAAGCGCCCCATAGCGTTTCAATATGTCTTTGCAGACCGGTTCAGGGTAAGGTCAGGAAATGGGTGTTGGTTTGCAAAGGTGTTCCTCTTCCATGGCCACCCGTCCGCAGCCGTCGCAGACATACTTCATAGCGGCCAGCTTGTCTTTGCAGATATGTTTCGCGTCGACCTGAGGAGCACCACAAAAGGTGCACTTCTTCTTATCGTCACAGGGATTGCACAGATGGCCGGGCTCTTTGGCCACGGCACCGCAGTTTTTACATGTATAGGCCATATCTTGGCCTCCTTTCCGGCTAAGAATTTCTAAACGTCGAAAAGATACGAACATATCCAGAAATATCGTTCCGAATGTCAAAAAGTCAAGGCGCTCCGACCGATCGTCCGCACCCTAAAGACGACGAATCCTGCCCCTCTTTAAGGAGAAATGACGCAATATCCTGAGTGGAACTCCAGGTTCCCATGGCTTTTTAAATCAAAACTTGCTATTTTGACAGGAGAATCCATCGTCATCACCCTCAGATCCGCAGGGAGAATATCCATGACATCCGATACCGTTTTTGACTTGGTCATCCATAACGGCACCCTCGTTACCGTCAATGAAGACTTCGACATTATTCGGCAAGGCATGCTCTGCATCCAAAACGGGCTTATCGTCGCCATCTCAGGCCGTGGGCCGGGCGAACGACTGCCACCCGCCAAAGCAACCATCGACGCCGGCTGCGGCATCGTGATGCCCGGCCTTGTCAACACCCACACCCATCTGCCGATGACCTTGTTCCGGGGACTCGCAAATGATCTCCCCCTCATGGAATGGTTGAAGGACATCATCTTCCCGGCGGAAGCGGCATACATTCACCCTGAAACCGTGTTCTGGTCCACGCAGCTCGCCTGCGCGGAAATGATCCTATCCGGCACCACCACCTGCTGCGACAGTTATTTTTTTGAAAATTGGGTGGCCCAAGCCGTGCAGTTGTCCGGCATGCGGGGGGTGCTGGCACAGGGCGTCATCGATTATCCGGCCCCCGGCGTACCAGATCCGGAAAAAAACATCACGCACGCCGCCGTCTTTTTGGACACCTGGCGAAATGCAAATCCCCTCATCACCCCGGCGGTGTTCTGTCATTCTCCATACACTTGCTCCAAAGAAACGCTGACGACGGCAAAAGCCCTCGCCCGCTCCCAGGGAATTCTGTTCCAAATCCACGTTGCCGAAACCCGAACCGAACGGGATAATTTCCTTCAAGATTATGGCGTTACACCCATCCGATACCTGGATGAACTCGGTTTACTGGATGTCCGAACCCTTTTGGTCCATGCCGTCTGGGCCGACGAAACGGATATCGGACGCATCGCTCTCGGAAGGGCCATGGTCTCCCACAATCCGGAGAGCAACATGAAGCTGGCTTCGGGCATCGCGCCAGTGGAGAAATTCCTGGCGGCAGGGATACCGGTGGGGTTGGGAACGGACGGGTGTGCCAGCAACAACAACCTGGACCTCATCCAGGAGATGGGCACTGCGGCCAAGCTTCACAAGGTAAACACCCTCGATCCCACCGTGATGAACGCCAAAACCGTCATCCAGATGGCGACCTCGATGGGTGCCCGAACCTTAGGCTTGGGGAATGTCATTGGAACCCTCGAGATCGGAAAGCAGGCCGACGTCATCATCATCGACACCGGAAAACCCCACATGATTCCCCACTACGACCCGGCCTCCCAGATTGTTTACGCTGCCAAGGCTTCGGATGTTCGGACGGTCGTCGTCGCCGGCAAGGTTATCATGGCCGACGGTCAAGTCCTGACGCTGGACGTGGCGGAAATCCTGACCGAAGTTCGAAAGATCGCCGGCCGCATAAAAAAGGGGCAGCCCTGAAAAAAGGGCCGCCGGTTTCGAATTCACTCTGACCACATTCACGCTGTCGCACCGATCACAAAAACAAGGCGGTTCTGGGCATGTTCCTCGGGCTCACCGTGGCGGTGGTCATCTCGAAGTCTGCATTGGATGGCGTGAAAATCTTCGGCGTCTTCCACGTCATCATGGAAACGCCCTCCCTCTGTCCGATGGTTAGTTGGGAGGAGCCGGGTTAGAATTGAACCAGCCGCTGTTCGAGTTGAATGATCCGCGGGGTAATGAAGATCAGAAGCTCTTCCTTCTGATCTTCGGAACCTTCGGCCTTGAAAAGCCAGCCCAGGACAGGCACCTTGTTCAGATAGGGAATCCCTTCCATATTCTGTCGGCTCGCGGTCTTGATGATGCCGCCGATGACCACGGTGTCCCCGTCATTGACAAGGAGTTCGGTTTTAGCCTCCTTGGTCGTAAACGACTGCTCTCCGGAAATAACTTCCCCAAGATCGTTTTTAGTGATGCTGATGACCATGTTTATCCGGTTGTCCGGGGTCACGTGAGGCGTTACCTCGAGTTTCAAATCGATACTTTTGAATTCAGTCTTTGGATTTCCTTCATCGTCCACGCTCTGATAAGGGTAGTCCACCCCCTGTTTGATCAGCGCCGTCTTATTGTCGAGCGTTACGACCTTCGGTGCGGAAACGATCTTGGCTTCACCTTGAGATTCCATGGCATGCAGCTTGGCATTCAGAAGAAACGGCGTTCCGGCGATCCGCATGAAATTGAAGCCGATGCTGCCATAGTCGGAGGCGGCGATGGGGAAATCCACGGCCATATTGTAACCGTAGGTTCCGCCGAGATCATTGTATCCCTTCTGAGGTCCAACACCGACCCGGTTGTTAACGGCATCGGTTACGGGATCGGTGGCGCCGCCGATGTTGACGGCGGCCTCGTCAGGTTCCTGCGTCACGCCTGTCCCAACCTGCTGCACGCCGATTCCCGCCTGCCAAGTGGTCCCGATTTCCTTCGTGAAATTAGTGCTTGCCTCAACGACGCGGCCTTCGATAATGACCTGGGGAGTTACCCGATCCAGCTTGCTGATCAACTCCTTGGCCTTTTTGATCTTTTCCTCGGTATCCGTGATGATGATCATATTGGTCCGATCATCCACGCTGACATTCCCACGATCCAGGGTGAGCATCTTCTCGATGTGAGGCCTGATTTCCCGACCGGCATTGGAATAGTTCACCGGCAGGTATTCGGTAAAAAGGGGTTCCAACTGCTGCTGTTGATCCCGCGCCGCCAACTCTGCAGCCTGGGTCTCCTGCCGAAGCCGGGCTTCCTCGGCCAGGGTCGCCCGGGTGGCGATGCGGATGATGTTGCCCTCCACGGTCTTGCCGAGCTTGTTCATCTTCAGTACAAGATCCAGTATCTGATCCCATGGCACAGGCTCGGCCAGGGTAAGCGTCACCTTGCCAGCAACGTCCTTGTCAATGGCGAAATTTCTGCCGCTGACCTCCCTGAGGATCCTAAATACATTTTTAATGTCCGTCTCGTAAAAATCGAGGGCAATCCTCTCGCCAGTATAGGTGGGAATCTCATCGATGATGCCAAGATCCTCTTCAAGGTCCAGATTGAGCGCCGGCGGCAGTGACATGGGCTCCGTCGGCGACGATACGGTCGTTTCAATCGGTCCCAGCCGTTTCGGCTTCTCCACCTTTTTGACGATCATCCTGGGTGTGGAGGAAACGGTCTGTTTTTTCTCAGCGGCCGCAATCCCGGCCAGCGGCTTTGGTGGCACAGCAGATGCATCGAAACGTATTTCCAGGGCGTTCCCTTCCTGCTCAATGGAATAGGGTACGGTTTCTCGGAGCTTGATATCGAAAAGGGCCGTGTTTGGGCTGGAGTCCTTTGTTTTCGGAATAATTTCATCTATAGCGCTTTCGAAACGATCCGTAATCAAAGGGCGTTTTCGATGTTCTGGCAATTTAGTATCGAAGAGCTGCAGCGCCAACCGGTTTTCCCCGGCCATCTTCGCTTCATATTTGATGGGTCGTGTCGTTTCCACCACCAAAACGGACTTCCCGGCATCTGCGCTTATAAAGTCGATCCGGGTAACTCCGGCAGGACTGACATCCGCTGTCTCTTCGGCAGGAGCCGTCGGAGCTGCTGCAACCGACTTCATCGCCAACTGCTCGGCGCCGGCCCCCACTTGAATCAGTAAACCGTTTTCAACCGGATCCGCTTTGTATTCGGTCAAATGGCGCTGCTCTGTTTCAAGAATGATTCTAACCTTGTCCTTTTCGCCAGCGTACCGTATCCGGTGAACCCATTCGGTGTCGACAGGAATGATCTTTTCTTGATCGTAGGGGCTCTTGATATGAAAGAGATCAAACACGATTCGGGGTGGATCGTCGATGGTAAACGCCTTGTAATCCTCGATCATGCCGTTGGCGCCGACAAACACCTTCAGGCCCTTTCCCTGACGCGCGGCATAAACGGACTCCAGTTGGGTTGCCGAAGGGAAGCGACTTTCTTTCAGGCCTTCGATCTGGGCTCCATCAATGGCGGGAGCATCCATCGGCGTGTCGGTTTCGCCGATGGCTGTACCGTGCCCAACGCACATCAACATCAGAAAAGAGATAAACAGCGATCGGATAGGCATAGTTTTCTGCGGTCTACATTTCATAATGGTCATCTCCGGAAGGCCTTTGAAATTTCAATTCTCTTTTGTGGACCCTCACATTCCCCAACATGTCCTTGTCTTCCTCTTCCACGATAATTCGATCCTTGAGGATATCCACCACCTTGCCGGAGTGAATCCCCATATAAGTTCCATAGACGACGATATATCCCTTTCCCGTTGCATCCTCGACGAGGGCCTTGTTGCCGCTTTCCGCCCGAACAATGCCCACGAGTTTCAATTGATCGAGATCCATCTTCTCCAAGGGAGTTAACCGGCGCGTCGGAACAATCGGTTTTTTCTTGACTTCAGGCGGCTTGGGCTTTTCCTCCGGCTTGGGCTTGAAGAGTGGTTCAAAGGGATCGATCTTATTTTTGGCGCTGTAGCCTGAGGAACGCTGAAGGGCATCCGCCAGCGTTTTGTCCGCTATGTTCAGAATATCCTGGAGAGACTGATCATTCAAGAGAATGTCGTCCACACCTGCTCCCTCAGTCAAAGGCTTCGTGACATCGCTATTCTCCGAAATTTCGTCAATCTCATTCAAATTGGCGCCATTTGGAGGGGCGTTGGCGTTGTCGCCTTCCAGCAACGAACCATCGATCTTTCGAACCGAGACATCCTTTTCGTCTCTCTGGGTTCCCGCCGATGGAGTGGCCACAGGCTTCTGGTCGATCTTTTTGTGCACAACTTTCGGTTTAGGCGGCGGCGCAGTGTTCTCTTCGCATCCGTTGCCGAAAAGGGCGAAAAAGCAGATAATCAAGACGGGATATTTGCACATGGCTCTCAATTATTTTTTCTGGGTTTCAGTGGCGGATTTTGGGGTCTTATCCACAAATTTGTAGGTTACGGAAGTGCAGGAGACGTCCAACTGCTCCCAGTCGTTTTCTCCTTTCCGTTTGCGGGCTTTGGTGGAACTCATCTTGATGTCTTTGATGTTGACGATCCGAGACAGTTTTGAAACTCTGTAAAAAAAATCCAATACTTCATGATAGGAGCCCTTGAATTTCATGGAGACGGGAATCTTGGCATAAAATCCGATGATACTCTCCCTTTCGGGCCTGAATTGGAAAAATTCCAATCCGGCATCCTGACCCGCACGGGAGATGTTCTTCAGCAAGGATGGAATTTCCTCGCTCTCGGGAAGCGCCTGCCGGGCTTTCACGAAGTCCGCCTCGATCGCCTCGGCCTCGGCCCTGTATTTTTTCAGCGCTTCGGCCTTTTTTTGGTATTGACTCAATTCCTTGGACAGGGATTCATATTCTTTCTCGAGGGTCCCGATTCTCTCATGTTTCGGAATGTAGAGGAAGTAAACGACAGGAGCGATGATGAAGGCCAGCGTAACTGCGCAGATAACAATCCGTTGGCTCTTTGACAGCCTGCCGATCTTTTCCAGATACGGATCCAAAAACGCCATTGATGGAGGGCCTATCTTCTTCATGATTAATCTTTTTTCGCCTCCGATTTTTCGGGAATCCCTTTGCAGTAGACCTGAAAATTCCTCAGGTTGATATCTTCCTGACCTTTTCCCTGTTTAAAGGTTTCCAGGCTGAGGTTTATTAACCGGATATCCGTTAATATATCGGCATTCTCAAGCCGTGTCATGAAATCCGCCACTGTCTGGTTGTCAAGAGCGATACCGTCGATCTTGACATCAATTTGCGGGCGGTTGACTTCAACAACCGGCGCTTCCTCCTGCTTTTTCTGGCTTTTTTTCTTGCCTCTTTTGGTATTTTGGGCCGTTGGGGGTCTGACTTCCCGCTCCATGGCCTCGAGACGGCTGAACCACATCTTCTTTTCGACGACGGTTCCCGTCATCGTATCCATAAGAAGAAAGGCTGTTTTCCGGCTGTTTTCAAGGTTGTCGATAATCTTGAGCTTGGTCTTCAATACGGTAATTTTCTTTTGGAGAGCTTCGGATTCCAAGGCGATTTTTTTGTATTTGGCGATATCTTTTCGGGTATAGCCAATCTGGGTGTCCAACGCATCGATCTTCCCACTCAGTCGACTATTGTACCAGAAGAGGGGGATAGTGATGAAGAGAATCAAAAGGAGAAAAACAGACACTTGCTGTTTGATATTTTCCTTCTGCCGTGCGTTTCTAAATGGGAGTAGGTTAATCCGTATCATTTGTCGTCAATCTTTCTGATGGCCAGTCCAAGGCTGATAGCGGCCTGGGGGGCAACCTGCTCAAGATAGGAACGGTCAAAATCGCCGCCTATGGAAAATTTCTCAAAAGGTCGAATAATCTCAACCTCGGAAGAGGTTTCCGCGGCAAGGAGTTCTCTGAACTTCTTTATCTTTGCGCCGCCACCGCTCAGAATGATCCTCGGAATCTGATCCCCGGGATAGGTGGAATAAAAAAAATCGAGCGCACGACCAATTTCCGTGCACCATGAGGTGACGACCGACGAAACAATCTCTATGATCTCCTTATCGGAGATCCTGTCTGTTTCTTCATTGTGATACAGCTCCTCAGCCTCCTCCAGGGTGCAGTCGGCGAGAGAAACAATTTTCGCACTGATCTGTTGGCATCCCATGGAAACATCTCTCATGAAAACCGAGAAGTTTTCCTTGAGAATATTGAGCGTTGTCTTGTTGGCTCCGATATCGACCAGCGCCACATTTTCTCCGTTACCGTCATAATTGATCTCATAAATATTCTGAAGAGCAAAGGCATCGACATCGATGATGCAGGGGTTAAGACCGGCCATCTGGACCAGATTGACGTAATCGTTTATCATCTCCTTCTTCGCCGCCACGAGAAGAACATTCATCTGGTTGGGATTTATCTCGTTTTCTCCAATGATTTGGAAATCAAGATTGACATCGTTGATGTCGAAAGGGATATACTGCTCGGCTTCAAATTGGATCATCTCCTGGAGTTGCGCCTCGTCCATGGCCGGCACACTGATATTCTTGACAATGGTGGAATAGCCTCCGATGGATACGGCAACGTTGTTTTCCTTGATTTTCTGAGAATTAAACAACTGGCGGATGAGGTAGGCGACCGCTTCGGGATTTTTGACAGCGCCTTCTTCGATAAGACCCGGTGCGATATCGATCATGCCGAATTTCTTGATCGTCCGGCCCTTTTTATTTTCTTCGACCTCTGCGACCTTGATAGTCCGGGATCCGATATCGATGCCGATGATGTCCTTTTTTTTCCCAAATAACATGATAAACTCTCTATCGCCGTTTTGGTGGATTAATATCCGTCCCCCGCCAAGCATTCCTCAGGAACCGGGGCGTCAAAGGGCCGGTATTGAGCACACTGTAACCTTATTCCAAAGGTAATTCTGTGATCCATTTATGTAAACCCACAAGGTGTTTTCCCGTTTCAGTCGTTATAGGTGAAAAAGACAAATCCTTGTTGAAATTACAATGAATATATTTTAAGGTAATTTTTTAGGCGATGGTTCAGCTCTTGACAGTCATCCGTCAACCCAGCCAAAATTTGAATGTTATCCCGATAACATCACCTTAAACGAGAGGTGTATTGGGCCTGAAAGAAAATCGGTTCCGAAAAATGATGCCCAAGGGATGTACACCAGTGAGCCACGGTCATTCGGACGGATGATTTTTTTCCGATAAAATTCTATAACAATATTTATAAAACCATGTCAATAAAAAATACATCCTCAACCCAAAACGATTGCTCGGGATTAGGTTTTTAATTACCTACAAATCTTAATTTTATTGAAATAATAAGGAATTAACAGATCAAAAAGACCACCAAAATTTATCGGATGCAATGGAGCTCCCCTCAGAACATCTCGATTTTTTGACATTGCATCCGCATCGCCAACGCTGATACGATGTTCTCTTCTAAAACACTTTCAGTCTAACAGGCACATGACCATTGATGGCACCAAAGCCTTTTGAAGAAAAATCGAAGCCGTTTCGTCTCGTAAAATACTTTACTTTTACGAGTCTGATTGCCATCTTTTTGGGAACGGTGATTCTCTGCTTTCTGAACATACACTGGGCAAGAACGCTTCAATTTAAGAAAAGTCAGGACTATGCCCGCCTCCTCATTGAAAATCTTAACCATCAGATATACACTCAATTTCAAGTGCCTGTTTTTTACCTCTTCGGAAAAATTCAGCTCAGCGATAAAAAACAGTTTCAACTGATGGACAAAGTGGTCAGGAACACCTTTCACAGCTTCAAGGTGGATCTCGTCAATCTTTATGATGCTCAAAAGCACATCATATCCTACAGCTTTGATCCAAATCTGGTGGGGAAAAAGGATTTGGGCGGAGAAGGGTATCTGAAGGCTCTCAACGGTCAATACACATTCCAATTGGTTCAAAAAGGGAATTTCTGGGAGAAACTGTTGGGGATGCCCCAAAAGATCCAGGTGATTACCTTTGCGCCACTACGGGAGGCCCGGCCCCTGACCCCTATATCTGGTGAAATTCTCGGGGTTGTAGAGATCGTCCAGGACCTTTCGGAAGACTATAAGACCATCTTCAGCTTCCAGATCCGTGTAACCATCACCTGCGCCGTGGTGATGATCATTCTGCTCGTAACCCTGATTTTCGTCGTCAAAAGGGGGGAAGGAATCATCCAGCAACGCACACTCGAAAGGATACGGCTGAAGGAACAACTGAGTCGTGCGGAACGCCTGTCTTCTTTAGGTGAAATGGTGGCGGGAATTTCCCATGAAATCAGAAATCCTTTGGGCATCATTCGAAGTTCAGCTGAATTGTTGAAGAAAAAAATGGACAAAAGCGCTCCTATGAGCACCATCCCCGATGTTATTGTCGAGGAAGCCAATCGCCTCAACAACATCATCACGGATTTTCTGAACTATGCAAAACCCCATCCACCCAATTTCGCCCCCTGCAGGGTCGACGAGATCCTCGAGAAAAACATCACCTTTCTGAACCCACAGTTGGATGATCAAGGCTACAGCATCAAAAAGCGATACAATGGGAATATTCCGCCCATCCCGGCAGATTCAGACATGATGTATCAGGTTTTTTTAAACATTTTGATCAATTCCATGCAGGCCATGCCCGGAGGTGGTGAAATTCAGATTGATATTGAATCCGACAGCGAGACGGTGAACATCGTCTTCAAGGACAAGGGCAAGGGAATCCCTCAGGAAATCCTGGAAAAAATATGGGACCCCTTCTTTACCACCAAGGAAACCGGAACAGGCCTTGGACTCGGCATCGTGAAAAATATCATCGAAGCCCACAATGGGAACGTCCACATCGAAAATCGACCGATCTATGGTGCCCAGGTGACTATCCAGCTGCCGGTCAACAGGGATACGTAACATGGAAACCATTCTGATCGTCGACGACGAAAAAAACTATACCCTCATATTGAGCGCCGTACTGGAGGAAGAGGGCTTTGAAACCCTCACCGCCAACAGCGGCAACGACGCCCTCAAGATACTGGAGAGCGCGGACATTGATCTCGTAATCACGGATATGAAGATGCCCGGAATGGACGGCATTGAACTGCTCGAAAGCATCAAGGAGAAGGATCCAGATCTTCCAGTCATCATGATGACCGCTTACGGGACCGTCGAAAAAGCGGTCGAAGCCATGCAAAAAGGGGCCTATAATTACATCCTGAAGCCTTTTGAAAATGAGAATCTGGTCATCTATGTCAACAAAGCTATCGAGATGTTCCGCATCGTAAAGGAAAATCGACATCTTAGAAGCAGTATTGAATTCCGCTACCGCTTTGGAAACATTATCGGCAAAAGCAAGTCCATGCAGGCCGTATTCGCGACCATTCAAAAGATCGCGCCGGCCACCGCCACGGTCTTAATCGAAGGGGAGAACGGCACCGGAAAGGAACTGGTGGCGAAATCCATCCATTTCAACAGCCCGCGACGAAACGAGCCCTTCATTCCCGTCAACTGCTCCGCGCTCTCTGAAAGCCTTCTGGAGAGTGAGCTGTTCGGGCATGAAAAAGGCGCCTTTACCGGGGCCATGTCGATGAAGAAGGGAAGGTTCGAACTCGCGGACCGGGGAACGATTTTCCTGGACGAAATTGGTGAGCTTTCCCAGAGCCTTCAGGTCAAGTTGCTAAGGGTGCTTCAAGAGAAGTCTTTCGAAAGGGTCGGTGGTACCAAGCCCATCGTTGCGGATATTCGCATCCTCGCTGCCACCAACAAACAGCTCAAACAAGAGGTCGCCAAGGGGAATTTCCGTGAAGACCTTTTCTATCGCCTCAATGTTCTTCACTTAACCCTCCCACCCTTGAGGGAAAGGACCGAAGACATTCGCCCGCTGGTACAGCATTTCATAGAAAAATACGCCAACGAGAGAAATTCGGATATCCCCGTCAAGGGAATCGACCAAGAGGTGGAGCGCCTTTTTTATGAATACCATTGGCCCGGCAATATCCGGGAACTTGAAAACGTCATCGAAAGGGCAATGATCCTTTGTCCCGGGGACACAATCCGTGTACCCGATTTGCCCAAAAGCTTCCAGACCAATGTTTACAGCACCCTGCGGATCAGTGATATCCCAACCAACGCCAATCTGGCTGAAACCTTGGCGGATATCGAAAAAGCCATGATTAGCCGGGCGCTGATGCTCGCGAACAACGTTCAATCCCATGCCGCGAAGATGCTCGGCATCGGAAAAAGCGGCTTGAATCAAAAGATCAAGAAGTACAATCTGGACGTCGGAACAAAAAAATAGCCCGATCCCGAAGACTTTCGGAATCGGGCCACGGCTTTTTCATCGAAAATCAGCTGTTGGCCAGCTTTTCCTTTACCATGCCGACAAAGGTCGAATCGGGATATTCCGCTATAAATTGACTTAAAATCTCCGATCGCTTTTCCGTTTTTCCCATCCGGTCATAGATCAACCCAAGATTCAGATATGCATCCTCTTTCAGCACGGGATCGTCCCCATGAATGATGGTTTCAAACTGTCGAGCGGCCAATGCATACTCCTGTTTGGCGACATAAGTTCGCCCCAAACCACTGATGATGAAAGGTTTCAACCCCGGATAGGTGCCGATATCATCCAAGGCTCCCTGGTAAAGCGCGATGGCGGTGTCGAAATCACCAGCATCGTAAGCCATGCCGGCATAGACAATACGGGCCAACCGACCGCCGTCATTTTTAGCGTAATCTTCAAGCAGCGCCTGAAACTGCTTTGAGACGACCTGATAGGCCTTTCCCGGCCCGTCGCCGGCAAGCGTCTTGTCGTAATCCGCCATCCCTTTTTTCAGCAGAACGAATGCCTCATTTTCGGCCCGATTGCCCATGTAATTGATGCCCGATATGAGCATGACAACAGCCAGGAGGCCTATCAGCATGCTGACGGCATAGACCTTGTATTTGATGATCGTCGCCAGGAGTTTTCCTGAAAAACTGAGAAATTCGTCCGGTTTCTTGAGCAGTTGTTTCCGGGACTTGGTTTTGTTTGCCATCCATCCTCCTCATTCGCATCCATTCGAAAAGAAAGAAAGTATTCCCATTTCAAAAGCGACAAAACGCCTTGGCCGGGTCCGTGAGTCCCTTACCCAAAGTATCCGTCGGCAAAACATCCACCGAAAGTTCGCTCCCCATGGCGGCCTTTATTCTCTGCCATCCTTCATCGGAAATCTTGGCGCCGATGACCCGACAGACCTCGTATCCGCAGAGAGACCCTAATTCGCCGCTTTTCTCCAGGGGCAGATCGTTGACCAGACCGTACAGAAAACCTGATGCCCAGAGGTCTCCGGCTCCTGTGGTGTCCACCGCCGGAGCGTCAAGCCTGGGAGCGATCTCCAGAATGTCACCGTCATGAGCGATCAGGCTGCCCCGCGCCCCCATTTTCAAAACGGCAATATCGCAGTCCTCGGCCAGGACCTGAATGGCGTCCTTTTCATCCGTGTATCCCGTAAACGCCCGGGCTTCATCTTCGTTGGCAATCAGAATATCGACATATTGTCTCACGATGTCCGCTAAAAAAGCCTTCGATTCGTTGACGACGGTAAAGCTGGCCAGGTCCAAGGATATTCGTGCGCCCACCTGCTTCGCGGCATCCAGCGCCGACAGGATGAGCGCTTTATTGAAAAGCAGGTACCCCTCGACGTGGACGACCGCAGCGTTTTCGAAGCATGCCGGCGTGATATCCGAAGGGGTGGCCTCAGCTGATGCTCCCAGATAGGTCAGCATGGATCGTTGGGCATCCGGTGTGATGATGGAAAGGACCCTCCCGGTGAGAGAGGTCGATTTGAAGAGAAGCGGCTCAACGTTGTTATTCTTAAGATCTGATTCAAAAATACCGGCCAGGTTACCATTTCCACTCTTGCCCACAAAGCGGGCACGGCCGCCGAGTCGCCCGACACCGATCACCGTATTGCAGGCAGATCCCCCGGAAACGAAAAAGGGCGCTTTTGATACTCGCATGAGAATTTCATCGATCGCGCGGTTATCCACATAGGACATGCCGCCTTTCACAGCCCCCGCCTTCTCGATAAAATCGTCCGCCTCATGCACCAGAATATCCACCAACGCGGATCCTATGCCAACGACGACGCCACGATCAGAATTGAGTCGATACCTGTTGCCCTTTTCTCGAAATGAAGGAAAGTCCGGCATTCGTCACCAAACCAGATTCTTGTGGACCCAGCCTTTGTCACCATCCGCATGGACAATGCTCATCCATTCACCCTCCTTCTTGAGCACTTTGAACGGCACGCCTTTTTCAACGGTGAAAACGATATCGTATTGGGTGCCTGGGCCGGAGCGGATATTGCATTGATCCTTTACAACGATGACCGAAGGTTCACTGCTAAGAAGGCTCTTGTGAATCCATCCCTTGTCGTTCTCGAAATCCTCAAAATAATACCAGACATCCTGTTTTTTGAGGATATCGACGGGATGATATTTTTCAAGCTTCCACAGGATTTCGTGTTCGTTGCCGGGTCCTGAGCGGACATTCGCCATGGAGACATTGACCGTCATTCGCTCAGCCAAAGCCGTGCCACTCATGAACATCATCAGAATGACGATTATCGGCGCATACCTCTTCATCATCAAATTTCCTCCTTCATCCACAAAACAAGATCTTCTAAAACGACTGGTCTGAAGCCGAAAAGGCATCCATATCAAATCCCAGCCACCTCAGACATGAAAAAATACAATTTCCGGCAATTTGACACAGGTAAGGCGATTGCCGTACACGGCCCCCGTGTCGACGCCGATTTTGTTGGGCTGAACCAGTGGAATATTGAACGGCGTATGACCGAAAATCACCCGTTTGCCGAAATCATAATCGGAGGCAATGAAATCATCGCGTATCCAGAGCAAGTCTTCGGACTTCTGTAATTCCAGAGGAATCTCTTCCCTCAGCCCTGCATGAACGAAGATATAGTCCTCGGTCTGGTAGTAAAGACTCAGAGCCGATAAAAAATAAAGATGTTCCGACGGGATGAGACGCTCGTCCGGGTGAGTTTTGTTTTTCATGTAGCTGTCCAGCGTCGCCTGGCCGCCATTCATGACAAACAGGTGGTGCTCCATCCCGGAAAGATATTGGATGAACATTTCTTCGTGGTTTCCCTTCAGAAAAACAGCGCCAGGCATCCTATTTTTGAGCGCGATCAAATATGCCACCACCTCATAGGACGACGGCCCCCGATCGATGTAGTCACCCAGGAAAACCAGCTGATCACGCATTGGATCGGGATCGATTTTCGCCAGCAACCGTTCGAGTCTGTCAAGACAACCGTGAATATCGCCGATAGCATAAATATTTTTCATAATATCATGCCATCAGAAAAACGCGACAAGGTTCGTCAAGCCGGGTAATTCCCGCGGCCCTGGCAGCTTTCAGCGCATCGTTGAAATCGCTTCGGGATGGAAACCCCCCAAGCCCTTCGACCTCGGCGGCCCGACCACAGGGTCGGTACTGGGGCATGATATTGACGTAGGTATTCGGAGAAATACAGCTGGCGATGAACGCCATAACCTTGTCGGTGTCGGCAACGCCTCCAGGAAGCACCAGATGACGAACCAGAAGGCCGTGCCGAGCGATGCCCTCTTCGTCGATGACAAGATCCCCCACTTGGCGGTGCATTTCGATCAACGCTTTTCGGGCAACATCCGGATAATCTGGGGCACCACACGCCCGTTGAGATAGGTCGGGACGCCAGAATTTAAAATCGGGCATATAGATATCGATAACACCATCGAGCAGCCTCAAGGTCTCCACGCTGTCGTAACCGCTGCTGTTGTAAACCAGCGGTATAGAGAGGCCGTCTTCGATCGCCGGCTTGAGTGCCGCCAGAATCTGGGGAACAACATGAGACGGCGTTACCAAGTTGATGTTATGGCACCCGGCCTCCTGCAGAGATAGCATTATCCGGGGAATCCGGTCAGCCGCTACTGGATCGCCAGCATCCCTGTGGCTGATGTCGAAATTCTGGCAAAAAAGGCAGAGCAGGTTGCAATGGGTGAAAAAAATCGTCCCGGATCCACCCGTTCCCGTCAAGGGCGCCTCTTCCCCAAAATGGGGTCCGTAGCTCGATACCCAAGCTCTGGCCCCGGTTTTACAGGCGCCGGTATCTCCGGCAAGGCGGTTTACCCGGCAGGTTCTCGGGCAAAGGGTACAGCACGCCATTCGGCGTCGGGCCGTTTCGACTCGCTCGTCAAGCTCCCCTCTCCTGAAGGTTTCAATATAAACGGGTACCGGTGATGTCATATCGGTTCAGGCTGCCGTTTCCGACTGAATCCGGATTTCTCATGTCCCCGGCGGTTCAGCGCGTCATCCCGGGAACTTCATAGGTGGTGCAGGATCCGCTGGAGCATTGACGGGTCTGGGCTTTGACACCGGCAGACGCCCCGCCAGCGGCCATGGCGTAGTTGGTCGTGCTCATGACCCGCTCAAAATTCTCGGCCCGGCACTTTGGGCACGCCATGTCTACCGCTTCGTCAGCCCGGGTGACCAGGATTTCAAAATATTCGTTGCACTCCAAACATTTAAATTCATAAATCGGCATACGCTTCTCCTTCGTGTGTTTCGCACATAAAATATTTATTTAAAAACAATTAAAGTCTCTTGTCAAGTCAGCATGAATAAATGGATATGTCTGGGATCGAGATGCACTTCCGAAACCGCTTGATATTCATTTTCCACAGCCTCAAACAGCGCCTCCAGGGTCTCCCGGAACTTGCTGGACAGAATATAGGCATCCAGGCGCGCGGCATGGGCCAGCCATTTCAAGAAACGCGCCTTTGCAGCGTCGCTGATTCTTCGCGAGGGAAGACGGCCCTCCCAAAGTTCCCGGTAGAAAGGTATGAAGGTCGCCAGGGGCACGGCCAGACGGTCGCCGCCGTATCCGGTGGACCAGCGGACCCACAGGGTCAGCAATAGCTGCTGCCAGGTCAGCATCCGTCTCGGAAACCGGAAGGTAACCCCCTCCATCAGCCCGAAAAGTTCATCAAGGGCGATCACCTGATCCAGCACTTTCCGGGTCGCCGTGACGTCCGCCATGGTATGGAATTCCCGATAGAGAACCCCCGTTCGATAATTATCAAAAAAGAGCGGTGGCCGTATGAGAAGCCCTCCGATGACCCCCAGCCAGGTCTCTCCCCAGAAGCTCAAAGGAAGTCCCTGCTCTTCGGCCCAACTCTCCTTCCGCCAACGTTCGGCCCGCCATTTGAGATCAAGAGCCTTGCCGTATCCAACCCTGAAAATATCCTCGATAGGATATTGCCGGATCAGCATCGCCGCTCGGTCCGGTGACGGGTCGTTCCGGTCCGTCAGCTCGGCAAGTCCGATACTGACATATCCACAAACCTTTTTAACGACGGCCCGAAGCGCTTCGCGTTCTTGAATCGGCTGCCGGTCGGCCGAAACAACCCGATTGCAGAGCCCGGCGAACTCATTCTGAAGGCTTGCATGCCACTGCCAGTCACCCAGAAACTCCAGACCTCGGGCAAAAAGACTGTCCAAGGCCATTGTATTGAAAGGATAAAACGGCGCATCGCCCTCCTCCGGCATAGATCTGTCAGCATAACGCTTTTGCCGCCCTCTGAAAAAACCGTCGGTCGAAAGCGGTTGATATATGCCGACAGCCTCTTCAAAGGGCTTGAACCCCTTTTCATTCATCCGGATATTGCGCAGGCGATAGGCCTCCTCTTCATACTCCGCAGGAATCACAGTCTGGGATTCCATCAGGAGATGATAATAAAGGATGTGATCATCCGCCGCAATTCGGGAGAGGAGTGTCTCTAAAAAGGCATCCCTCTCCTCGATGGCGTCGGGCTTCCTCTCCAGATCGTAAAGGGTCTCATCAAACTTCACATACAACGTGTCGTCATAGGTGTGAAATCCCTCCCCGAAATCCGACGGATCCTGATCGTGTTCGCGAACAACCAACTGAATGTTTTTATAAAGATAGTATTCAATATCCGCCGCACGCTCTTCGGAAATCCATCTCACCAGCCGCTGGGGATCAGCCTTCATGAGGAGGCTGAGCCATCGGGTCCAGGTGGTCAGGGAAATCCGGTCTTTTTCCCATATGCTCATGTCCAGGATATATTCCCATTGCCGGTCAGACGCGAGACCCAGCAGCTCCAAGGCGTCTTCCATGCCGATATCGTGGATTAAAAAATAGAAATCCTCTTCACGGATGGAATGCACCAGGGCGGCAGGCTGAGGGCTCTCCAGAATGGCGTTTCGAGCGCTCTCCGGGGGCATGGCCAGAATTTCGAGACGTTGCTGTGCCAGCTCGCGAAGGCGGGTTTCAACTCTCTTGATCTCTTTGATTTCATTCATGGATCAATGGTACTCACGGGAAAAAACTTGTCAATACAGGCTTCAGACATACCGTTCCGCCCGGTAAGGAGCGAATTTGAGCAGCAGCAATATTCCCGGGACGGCCATCACGGTACAGAAAATGAAAAACCCCTCCCATCCCAGGCGTTCGGCTATAAATCCGGTAGGAGCCGCGGCCACGACTCTGGGGATTCCCATAAGGCTGCTGAGGAGGGCGTACTGGGTGGCCGTAAATTTTTTATTGGTGATGCTCGCCATGAAAGCGGCATAGGCGGCTGTTCCCATCCCGCCGCTCAGATTTTCGAAAACGATGACCCCCGACAAAGCCGGAATACTGTGGCCCACCCGGGCAAGCACCGCAAATCCCAAAATAGAGACCATTTGAAAAATGCCAAAGATCCAGAGAGAGCGATTGATGCCCAAACGAAGCATGATGATGCCCCCAACGAGACTACCACCGACGGTGGCCCAGAAGCCGAACAGTTTCACTACAGTGCCGATTTCTGTTTTGGTGAAACCCACATCCAGATAAAACGGCGTGGTCATAGCCAGGGCCATGGTGTCCCCAATCTTGTAGAAGAGGACAAAAGTCAGTATCCAGACGGCATTCTTCCTGCTGAAATACTCGATCAAGGGATCCACCACGGCGGACCTGAGGGTTTTGGGGGGGGCTTCGGCGACCTCCGGTTCCCGAGTCAGCAACGTCGTCAGAATGCCGGGAGCCATACAGGCAGCCATTATCCCATATACCAGGGAGAATGACACATAGTCGGCCATGATCAGCCCACCACCCGAGGCCAGCAGCATGCCGACCCGGTAGCCGTTGATATAAAGAGAGGAGCCCAGTCCCAGTTCATTGTCCGAGAGGTCCTCACGGCGATAGGCATCGACGACAATGTCCTGGGTGGCGCTAAAAAAGGTCACCCAGAATGCCGCGAAAGCCACCAACCAAGGGTGTGTCGCCGGCCGGGTCAAACCCAGTACGATCAGCGCCAGGGCCAAGGCTACCTGGGTCACCAGGAGCCATCCTCGGCGGCGCCCCAGAAAAGGCAGGCTGTAACGGTCCAGGAAGGGTGCCCATAAAAATTTGATCGTGTAGGGAAGTCCGACCAGCGCCATCAGTCCGATCACCGACAGATCAACCCCCTCTTCCTTCATCCATGCCTGCAACACGGTGATGGTCAACAGAAGCGGCATGCCGCAGGAAAACCCCATCAGAAAGGCCACCAGCATCCGCGGGCTGAAAACCATCTTAGCTATCGGCGCATTCAAATCGCTTTTCCCGGTGCTCATCTTTGAGGGTTCGTTGCATTACGAACAATCCGCATCCACACAACAAAGAAACCGGGTGAAACGCCCCCCGGTTTCCCTGTCACTCTCGGAAATTAGCGGAATCTTACTTTCCGGGACACTCCTTTCGGACTTCCGGATCGATGTTTTTGTTGCCGTACGCCTTGTTGAAATAATCACTGAATTCCCAGGAAAGCTTTAGTGCGCGCTTGTGGTAATCACTCTTTTCCGCCCAAGTGTGCTCCGGTGTCAAAATCTCCGCTGGAACGCCGGGACAGGATAGGGGGACATCCAGGTGAAAGAGAGTGTCTTTGCGGTATTCCACATCCTGCAGCTTTCCGTCCAATGCGGCGTCCACCATGGCCCGGGTCATGGTAATATCCATTCGTTGGCCTATGCCGTATGGGCCACCGCTCCATCCGGTGTTGATCAGGTAGACATTCGTCCGGTGCTCCCGCATTTTCAAACCGAGCAGATCGGAGTAGATATGGGGGAGACACGGCATGAACGGCTGACCGAAGAAGCGGGAGAAGGTGGATACTGGATCGACGATGCCGGTTTCGGTTCCGGCGAGTTTGCTGGTATACCCCATCAAGAACCAGAGCATGGCCTGGGCGGAATTCAGTCGGGACAGCGGTGGAATGACGCCGTTGGCGTCGGCCGTAAGAAAAATAATATTGCTCGGATGATTCCCGGTGGACGACGGCTTGATGTTGCTCAGGAAACGAAGGGGATAGGAGGCCCGGCTATTAGGCGTCAGACGGTCATCGCACAGATCGAAGCAGCCGTTCGGGTAGATCATGGCGTTTTCCACGATGGCGCCGTGGTTGAGATAGTCGTCCTCATGGAACACGGCCTGATAGATTTCCGGTTCTTTTTCGGGGTTGAGGTCGATGAGTTTGGCGTAGCATCCGTTCTCGAAATTGGCGATTCCGTTGTCGCTCCACCCGTGCTCGTCGTCCCCCAGAAGCGCACGGCCGGGAGCGGCCGAGAGGGTCGTTTTGCCGGTTCCCGACAAGCCTAGAAACAGACTCAGATCACCGCCGACGCTTTCATTAGCAGAACAATGGATGGGCAGGATATTTTCCAAGGGCAGGTAATAGTTCATCACTGTGAAAATCAATTTTTTCACGCTGCCGCCGTAAGCGGATCCATAAACCAGGCCCAATCGCTTCGAAAAATCCATGATGATCGCCATATGGGAAACCCGGCCGTTCTTGAGTTTTCTCAACCGTCCCTCATAGCGGGAGCCGTCGATCTTGTCGTAAGGCAAAACCACGAGGGTAAAGCCTTTTTCGGCGAAAATGCTGTTTTGAATATCGGCTGGAACCGCGCGGAACATGTTCAGCGTGAACAGCGCGGTAAGGGAGCGATCGGTGATCGTCTGTACGGGAAGGGCGTAGGCCGGGTCGGCGCCCACGACCCGGTCGGTGATGTAAAGCGTCTTTTTTTGTCCGAGAACGGTTAGAGCATCCTTCCAGAGCATGTCGAAGATCTCGGCGTCAATGGGAAGATTGTTGGGAGAATCCCAATCGATATTCCCGTCCGTGTCGGGACGACGAACAATCATGGTGTCCATGGGTGCACGACCCGTGGAATCGGCAGGGGTCCAGGTGGCCAGGCAACCGTTCGCCGCGACACAGGCTTCCTTTCGCGCAACGGCATCCCGTATCGCCGCTCTTCGGTCCGGATTTCGTCTTAAATCAACATGATTACGTAATATGTCGTCAAGCTGTTTTCTGTACGCCATCTCTCCCCGCCTTCACGATCAAATCGTTATCGTATGGTCATTTATTTACGGTTCCGTAAAAATCCGATGGTTGCATCGCGCACATCCACCGTCTGGACGCCACACCATGAGACCACCCTGTTTTTCGGAACTCAGAAGCCTTGATCTCGAACCTATTTCGGGACCGCATAAGCATCGTTTTTTTACGATTACACCTTTTACCGGGTCGACGAAGTATCGGCCCGACAACCGACCCTTTCAGGAGACGGCATGTGGATATCGATCCATTTCAATATTTTGTCGAATTCTTCACGGACCTCCATCAAGGCTTTTCCCCGGTGACTGACACGGTTTTTTTCCTCTCGGGTCAGCCGGGCGAAGGTTTTGCCCATGGGCGGATAATAGAACACCGGGTCATATCCGAATCCATTGACACCGTCAGGGGATTGGGTGATCTCGCCTTCGCACCGCCCCTCATAAGTCAGCGCCGGTCCGGAAGGGACCGCGATGGAAATGACGCATTCAAATGCCGCTTTTCGATTTGCCACGCCCTCGAGCTCCGCCAGCAGTTTTTCGCATCGTTCCCTATCGCTGAGATCCGCTCCTCCATATCGGGCGGAATGGATACCCGGTCTGCCGTCTAGAGCCGCAACTACGAGGCCCGAATCATCTGCAAGGGCCGGAAAGCCCAACACCCGGGCGGTGAAGCTTGCCTTTTTGTAGGCATTGTCGTCGAAGGTTTCGCCGTCTTCGTCGACTTCAGGAATCGGACCAAAGTCATTCAGATCCTTAATTTCTAACGAAAAATTATTGAGAAGGCCCCTGATTTCCGATGTTTTACCCGGGTTTCGGGTGGCAATGACAAGTATCCTTCGTTGGTCCACTTTGTATCCTCACACCATTCGGTGTTCACACTTATTACCTGTATTACCGGATGCATACGCCTGACTCTGCTATAGGGCGTCGCCCCCCCAAAAATGTTCGGAATATCCATGTCTGCACATCATTAACGATGACGGTGATTGAATGGGCGCCGTGCCCTCAAACAACGGATCTTACAGAGATCGAGTCCAACGCCAATATTGCATCAATCGAATTTTATAAATCATGGATTGGGCTTTGTAAAGTGTTTTCAACAACCTGTTCGGCTGAAAAAATTCTTTACACCCAAAGTGCGCTGAGATAAGAATTATAAATTGTCGTTTTTTGCGGCTTTGCAAAAAATTCAAGTTCATCGCGCGTGTTTTCTGAAAAATGCGATGAATTGTCATTCAGATAAACGTCAAGGCAACGCCAATCCATTTAAGTTGAAGGAAAGTGAAGATGCACAGATTATTGACCGATGAACCGGGCCTGAAAATGCTCCTCCTGGGCAACGACGCCATCGCCCGGGGAGCTATTGAGGCCGGGCTGGCTTTTGCCAGCACCTATCCCGGCACACCCTCTTCGGAAATTTCCGCCAATCTTTTCGAGATATCCCGGGAGACGGATCTCTATTTCGAATACAGCACCAACGAGAAGGTCGCCCTAGAGGTCGCGGCAGCAGCAGCCAACGCCAACGTCCGCGCCATGTGCATGATGAAGCACGTCGGTCTGAACGTCGCATCGGATGTGCTGATGACCCTCGCCTATATCGGTGTAAAAGCCGGCATGGTCATCGTGGTCGCTGACGATCCGTTCATGTTTTCAAGCCAAAACGAACAAGACACCCGTTACTACGCGAAACTCTCTGGGCTTCCAATGGTGGAACCTTCATCCGTCGAGGAGGCCAAGGAGATGGTCCCTTATGCATTCGACTTGTCGGAAACCTTGGGAGAACCCGTGATTTTTCGAACGACCACGCGGGTCAACCATTCTAACGGTGTCGTCACCCTCGGGCACCTGAAACCCCGTGTGCCCAACGGGGATTTCACCAAGAATCCTTTTCGATACGTTTGTGTGCCGGCTGTTTCCAGAAAACTTCATGTTCGCTTGCTGGAGAAGTTGGAACAGGCACGCGAGATCGCCGACACCTCAAAAATCAACACGATCGAAGGTAAAGGCTCCTGGGGCATTGTCTGCAACGGCGTCAGCTACAATTACGCCGTTGACGCCGTTGCAGCCCTGAACATCAAAAACAGGACCCAAATCCTGCGTCTGGGCTTCTCTCACCCGATGCCCCAAAACCTGGTCAAACGCTTTCTCAAGGGATGCGAGCGGGTTCTGGTCGTGGAGGAGGGCGAGCCTTACATGGAGGAATCCATCAAGGCCATGGCCCAGGAAGAGGGGTTGACCCTTCCCATACGCGGCAAGGGACAAAATCTTTTCTCACGTCTCTATGAATTTGATCCGGTAATGGTCCGTAAGGGCATTGCCGCCTGCTTCGACCTGCCTTTCACCACCCCCGCCCCTCCCGACCTGTCGGATCTCCCTGAAATCCCCCAGAGACCTCCGACACTCTGCGCCGGCTGCTCTCATCGTGCCACCTTCTATGCGGTGAAAAAAGCCGCGGAGGGACTCGACACCATCTACCCGTCGGATATCGGCTGCTATACCCTGGGGTTCCTGCCGCCTCTGTCCATGGCCGATTTCGTGGTCTGCATGGGCGCATCCGTCGGCACCGCTTGCGGTTTTTCCAAAGTGACAAAGAAAAAAGTGGTCGCTTTTATCGGGGATTCGACCTTTTTTCACTCGGGAATCCCCGGTCTCATCAACGCGGTTTTCAACAATCATAATTTTACCCTCGTCATTCTCGACAACGGTACCACAGCCATGACCGGACATCAGCCAAACCCCGGCGTGGATATGGAGAAATTGAATCTGGAAGGCTATGGCCGCATCTCTATCGAATCGATAGTGAAATCGTTGGGGGTTCAGCACGTGACGGTGATCAAGCCCTTCAAGGTCAAAAAGAGCATTGCGGCTGTCCGGGAAGCCATCGAATACAAGGGCGTATCCGTGATCATCTCCCAGGAAATGTGTTCCCTCTACGCCAAAGGGCTCAAGGAACTCAAGGATCGCGTCTTTTATGTCAGCGATAAATGCGTGAATCATCGGAAATGTATCGACGATCTGGCCTGTCCGGCTTTCTACATCAAAGACGATCGGATCCATATCGATCCCGATCTCTGCTGGGGATGCGCCGTCTGCGCCCAAATATGCCCAGAAAATGCTATTTTGCCGCTGAAAAAATGAGGTTGCCAGTATCGAAACGAGATCTTTTAACCATATTCTGAACTGCACGCATAAGGAATCAAGCCATATGGAGATCACAAGACTGATTATCGTTGCCGTGGGGGGCCAGGGAAACCTGCTTGCCTCCCGCGTCATCGGGGAAGCGGCGCTCTTATCGGAGGTTCCGGTCCGGATGAGTGAAATTCACGGCATGGCGCAACGGGGCGGGGTGGTCGAATCCGCCATTGTATTGGGCAATGCCCACAGCACGATCATCTCTGACGGAGAGGCCGACCTGTTGGTCGGCTTTGAGCCCTCGGAAACCCTTCGGGCACTGCCGAAATGCAGCGCAAACACGACGGTCATCACCAATCTTTCACCGTTGTCTCCATTCACCGTCACCACCGGCCAGGCAACCTATCCCGACCTCAAGCGGATCCAGGAATTGATTCAGGCCAAGACCGCTCGCATGATCGCTTTTGATGCAACGGCCCTTGCCAAACAGGCAGGAAGCGTTATGGCGGTGAACATGGTCCTTTTAGGCGCCATGGCCCAGACCGGTATTCTACCGATTTCGGTCGAAAACCTCAAGGAAGCGATTCGCACCAAGACCAAGAAAGCGTTCGTGGAAACCAATCTCAAGGCCTTCGATCTCGGATTTATCGCAGCCGGATAGAACCCCTTAGACGGACCGATTGACAATTCCAACTTTCATGGGGCGGTAGTGTTCAGCCATAAAAAAAGCCCGTTTCGGGAAGAAACGGGCTTTTTAATGTTGACGGCGGCGTCCTACTCTCCCACACAGTCGCCCATGCAGTACCATCGGCGCTAAGGAGCTTAACTTCCGTGTTCGGAA
>Ga0209164_1000272_pt1 | contig 148116 bp, 122 predicted proteins | sample MTBNYHSulfiMetaG_FD_187458 | JGI IMG/M metagenome (GOLD analysis project Ga0209164, IMG submission 187458) | Enrichment culture microbial communities from rom New York Harbor, USA that are MTBE-degrading - MTBE-NYH (New York Harbor Sulfidogenic)... | ecosystem: Environmental > Aquatic > Marine... | reverse complement strand
TGATGAGTTTCGGATAAGACTGACTATTCTCCTCGCCGAGATTTTTTCTCATTAAAAATATCCAGACTATCCTATCTGCTTCATGTGATTTTTATTTATATCACATGATAATGGTTTAATTACCTTCAATTATTTTATCCCAACTCCTCAAAATATATTATTTGTATTTTTCAAGTTTAACTTTAAGTTTGCAGAAAGAATCATTATCTACAGGTTTAATTTTATGATCAGCAGGCAGTTTATTAATTGTTAAAACATGCACTTCTTTTACATTTAAGTATTTATAATATTTTCTTAATTCATCAATTTGGTCCTGAGTTGTATTGTCTACTCTTCCTTTAATTAACATTGTCTGTATTATAGGATTGGGCAGTTTTTTTACGGCATCACGCCATTCCGTAAATGTAATTTTATATTTTGGGCATGATATTTTTTGCCATGTTTGAGGTAAGGCAGAGTCAAGTTTTAAGCACGGCCGGTCTATTTCGTTTAATGCTTTCAAATTTTTTCTATAATATTTATTAATCCTGGGTATTAATCCCATACCGTTTGTTAGTACTGATATTTTAATATCAGGATAATTTTTATTTTTAAATTTTAAAATTTTATTTATTATATTATAAAAATCAGGATTATCTGTCGGCTCTCCATTGCCGGCTATTGTAATATCATCAATCTTTACATCGGGATTATTGCAAAACCATTCCTTTAATTTTTTTATAATAGCACTGCTTTTTGGAAAATTGATCTTTTTAATATTATTCTCATTAAAACCTCTGAAACAATATATACAATTAAAGGAGCAGTCTTTAACATTTCCGGATATGTTTATCCCCAATGAAACTCCAAATCTCCTTGAGTTTACAGGACAGTATATTATGTCATCAACGATTCTTCTAATTTTATTCACATAAAATCTCCTATGCCGCTTAACCCAGGATCCATCGGTTTTTCTTTTAGCAGGCATTTTACCGAGTCGCTTACTAATTTGACGCCTTCAACTATTTTTTCTATATCATAACTGCCGTAGCTTAATCTGAATGCATTTAAAAATCTATGGCTGATATCCATTAGAGGACCAGGTGTTATTGCCACGCCCCGTTCAATAGCAAGAAGGAATAATGCTATTGATGAGTATCCTTTCGGGAGCTCCAGCCACATATGAAATCCCCCTTGCGGATTTGTCCATTTGATTTCATTAGGCATATATTTGTTTAAAGCATCGATTACCCTGTCTTTTCTTTCTTTATAATAAGCTTTCATTTTTTCCGTATGCTTATCGTATTCTCCGCTTTTAAACAGATTATATGCAATCCCCTGGATTAATTGAGCACCACCGATATCCATTGCTCTTTTTAGTCCTATCAGGTTTTTTATACGTTCTGTACTTGTAATAAGCCAGCCTATCCTTAAGCCGCACATAAATGTTTTTGAGACAGAACCGATAATCACGGTATTATCCAGGCCTGTTTCTTTTATTAAATTTGGTGCATTGTCTTTATCAAAGTGAATGTCATAAAAAATTTCATCACCGATAATAATGTTTTTATTGTTAACAACCCAGGTAATTATATTATTTAGTCTCTCCTTGCTGACATCTGTACCCATGGGGTGATGAAGTATGGGGCACATATAAAAAAGATATTTTGATTCTCCTTTAAACCGGTTCAATTTTTCAATATCCGGGCCATCTTTATCTCTTATTATTGTCTCTACCCAATGGCCTAGTGCACCAAAGGCTCTGGGGATTCCTATATACCCTGGTGTTTCGCAGATTATTTTTTGGTTGTTTTCAAGGGCTGATTGAGCCAGTATTGATACTGCCTGCTGGGATCCGTTTGTAATTATGATGTTGTCAATATTAATTTGTATGCCCCTTTTTTGATAGCGCTTTACTATTTCACCACGCAGTTCTATTAAACCCTGGGGTTCCCCGTAACCGTAGTATTTATCAGGATTATCTTTTAATGTCAATTTTGTCATTTTTTCCAGTATGCCTGCTTCTATTGTTTGGGAATCAGGAATACCTGATGTTAATTTTATTAATCCCGGTCTGTTTGTAAGCATTATTAATGATTCAAGGCTTCTTGTTATTCCCATCCTTAGATTTCTTGCCGCAATTGATAATTCAGGACTTTTTGAAATTACAGGTGATTCTTTGGTGCCGGATAAAACTTCATTTTTTGTATATTTAGCCGAATCATTTATAAATGTGCCCCTGCCTACATATGAGAGTATATAATTATCATGTGTAAGGTCTTCAAATGCTCTTATAACAGTAGCCTGGGTAACTCCAAGCTGCTTTGAAAATACTGTAACTGACGGCAGTTTTTCTCCCGGTTTTAAATAATTGTTTTTTATTAAATCAATCAATTGATCTCTAATCTGCATATACAGGGGTTTGTTTGAGTTTTTATCTATAATAATATTATCCATAAATATAATCTCCAAAATTTTATAAATATAGTTTATATATTTAAATTTTTTTCCATTAATACAACGTCAAAGTATTCTCCGTTTTTTTTACCTGCATTATTTATCCTGCCGCATTCTTTAAATACTGGGAATGGATTATATGCCCGTAATAAACAAAAGTCTATTATTTTGTTTTGATCAATTTTTATAACAAAAGCAGGGTATGATTTGCTTATTTCTAAAAATTTATAAAAAAATTCATACGGGAGTTTTATTTCAGGATATGCTGAAAAACTGTTTTCTATATAGTAATTAAATATATCCATTACATCCTTAGAATGTTCATCGGACATCACTTCAAAGTTTAAATTCATTATTTTTCTCAAATTATTATGGTAATATTACCATAATAATACAATAATATTTCATATTAATCAAATTAATTTATACTTTTTTATCAAATATTTTTCTAAATTAATAAAATTTATAGTAAAATAATATCAGGTTTAATTAGTGTCTAAGGAATCAATATGAAGAAGCTGTTTTATATATTAATATGTTTTTTAATTATTTTTACACAAAGTAATTTGTTTTGTAAATCCGATACGGATTATCAAAATGAAGCGGATGATTTATATAACAGAGCCGATGTATTTAAAAACCAGTATAATTTTAACGAAGCTCTTAATTTATATAATCAATTTTTAGAAACAGAAAAAAAATGTAAAAATCCCAGATACAATATAATCATGAATGCATTAAATGAGATCGGTAATATTTATTATTACCAGGCAGATTATAAAAAGGCATTAGTTTATTATGAAGAGATTTTAAAAATTGCCAAACAAACATCAAATGATTTTGGTACGGCTATTGGATATAATAATATTGCAATGATTAATTATATGATGGGAGAATACGAGACGGCTCTTACAAATTATTTTAATGCCCTTCAAATATCTGAAAAATTAGGCAGAATGGATGCTGTTGTTATCGGTTATATGAATATGGGAATGGTTTATTCTGTATTAACAGAATTTGAAGATGCAGTAGTTTATTATGAAAAAGCTTATGAACTTGCAAAAGAATTAAATTTAAAAACATATATGCCTGTAATATTAAATTCTTATGGAACGGTTTATTATGCATGGGGTAAATATGATAAGGCAATTGATTATTATAACAAGTCAATGGATGCATGCATAGAGGTTAACGACATGCAGAATTTTATTTTTAATCTGCATAGGATAGGAGAAATTTACCTGGCATGGGGCAAGTATGATGAGGCATTAAAAAAATGCAGTGCTGCATTGGAGTATTCTAATCAGTATAAGATATATGCTTATTTATCAAGAATTTATGACGATATAGGCAGGACTTATTATGCTTTAAATAATTTTGATATGGCGGTTAAATATTTTACTCTTAATTTAGAATTTTCGGAAAAAAGCGGCAAGAAGCAGGATATCGAATTAGCACTAAACAGCCTGGGTATGGTTTATCATAAATGGGGTATATTGGATAAAGCAATCGAGTATTATGAAAAAGCATACAAAATAGCAAAGGAATTAAATATTAAAGGTGATATATCAAGACTGATGATACTTATCGGAGGGATCTATCAGGCAAACGGTGATGATAATAAGGCATTATCATATTTTTTTGATGCATTAAAAATGACGCGTGAAACAGGAATAATAGAAGATGAATCTTCATGTTTATTATATATAGGTATTTGTTATTTCCGGCAAAAAAAATATAATGAAGCAGTTGATTATTTTAATAAAACAATTGCAATTAAAGAACAGCTTAGACTCACTGCTATAGGTGATATAAGAAGAGATTATCTTGCATCACAGATACAGGTTTACCAGAGGCTTATCTTAGCATACGTTTATAATAATGATCCTGAGAATGCTTTTAATGCTCTGGAATCCTCCAAGGCAAAGTATTTAATAGAAAAAATGGGTGAAAGGATTAATGAAAAAGATTTAAAATTTAACGGCATAAAAAATTATCAAAAACAGCTGGACGATGATACAGCCGTAATTGCATTCTCAAACATATTATGGAATAATCCGGTAGTTATTATTGCGGATAAGACAAAAGTTATTGCAAAAGATATCAATAATGAAAAATTTATTAATTCGGTAAATAAAAAATTCGGTAAAATTATTTCTTCTCATTATTCTAAACTCAGGGGTTTAAAAAAGAAGGTAGATGAGGATGAAAATTTGCAGTATGCAAATGATTTTGAAAAAATAATTACTTATTATCATTCTCTAATAGCTAATCCTTCTTCAAGCAAGGATAAGATAAAATCATTTAAATATATATCACAGGAATTATATAAGTTTTTATTTTCAGATGTTGAAAATGTAATTCATAATAAAAAGAAACTGATTATTATTCCTGACGGTATATTAAGCTATATTCCTTTTGAGGCATTGATTGCTGATGATAACAAATATTTGGTGGAAAAATTTAATATTAAATATGCCCAGTCATTGAATGTCCAGCAAATAATAGACAAACGTGTATACCCTGATGATAGAGACAATATCATCGCTTTTGGAGGAGCCGTTTATAAAGAAGAAACATATAAGGAAGAAATGATTACAACTGATCAGGAATTAGACAATCTTATTGCAGAGACAATTGATAATATTAATAGGGGCTTAAAAGTAAAGATGAGTTATAATGAATTGGGATTCCCCCAGTGGCAAAATCTGCCTGCAACATTAAAAGAAGTTGAAGCAATATCCATGCTTTTTAAAGATGCAAAAGTTTATAAAGGAAAGGATGTAAAAGAAGATATTATTAAAAAAATGTCGGATTCGGGAGAATTAAAAAAATTTAAGATAATTCATTTTTCTACTCATGGTATTGTAGTGCCTGAAATACCGGAATTATCGGCGCTCGTATTGTCACAAGTTGAGGATGAAAATTTAACAGAAGACGGCTATCTTAATATGAAGGAAATAGCACAGTTGGATATACAGGCAGATTTAGTAAACTTAAGCGCTTGTGAAACCGGATTGGGTAAAATTTACGGCGGCGAGGGAGTAGTAGGACTGACTCAGGGCTTTTTAATAGCAGGAGCCAACGGTTTATCAGTTTCATTATGGCAGGTAGCGGATGAGTCCACAATGAAATTTATGCTTGCTCTTTATTTATTTATAAGAGAAAAGAATTTAAGCTATGAAGATGCCATGACTGAAGTAAAGAGGGCTTTTATACAGGGCCTTATCAGTACAGAACCTTTTAATGAAACAAGAGGCTTAAAGATTATAGATAAAGAAGATGCAGAACCAAATAAGTACTCTGATCCGTTTTACTGGGCTCCTTTTATATATTATGGGAAATGATTTATAATATAAAATATTTTATCATTTGCATTATTATAAATCCACGGGTATATTATTAATATACCTGATTATTCATTGCTTTCTGTTAATTTTTTAAAATCAGCATCATTATAGTATTCTTTAAAATCTTCTTCTTCTGCAGCCTTTTTTTTGTATCCCGGTTTTAACATAATTGCATTCTGTAAGTACTCTAATGCTTTGTTTTTATCTTCCTGTAATGCAGATGCACTTGCAGCCCAAAACCAATATTCAGCATCCTCGGGATTAGTTTCCAGGTTTTTTAGATACAGACTAACTGCTTTTAATAAATACTTTTTTGCCTCTTCTTTTTCACCTGATAAAATTTTCATGTGTCCGGCGCAGTGGTAATAGATAGGATCATTTTTGTTATATTCTATAAGTTTAATAAAATTATTAAAGGCGTTTTTATAATCTCCTTCATCTTTTAATTCAATTGCCTTATCAAAAACACTTTCGGGATCAAAATAATCGATATTAAGATATTTTGCCAGAGCTTTTTTAGTGTTTAATCCTTTTATGTTAATACCGTGATCTTTTAATTCTAAGTCAATATTTGAGTATTCCCAAACTGCATTACTCTTTAAGAATCCTGTAAGCACTTTTTTTTGTATAAGACTTAGATCCTTAACAGGATTATCTCTGTTAAATCCTTTAAATACTGCAGAAAGAAGTGCACCTGCCATGTCCAATGCATTATTACCGTCGGTTTCATTTATTAATATTTTTATAAGGTTATCTATAATAAGAGCATATTGATTTTCATTAAGACCGTTAAGGTAATAAAAAAGGTTTAAACGTGTTAGACTGTTGCATTTCATACCATTAATTTCCTGGAGTTCATAAAAAATTACCGGCTTTGACAGGAGTTTATTGATTTCATTAAGAGAATTATCTTTTATATTTTCTTTATAAACCTTGATTAAACTAAAATATTCTGCAAGTTTTATAAAATCATCATTAAATTGAGTAATATTTGATTTAAAATAATCATATATTTTTGTTTCATTATCACAAAGCAATGATGCACATAATAAGATCACTGCTTTAATAATTTTATCTTCATTATTAAATTTTACTATATAAAGATCTATTATGGTTTTTTTATAATTTTTAAAACATGACAATAGATAGGATGCTGTTATTTTTTCTTCAAGTGAACCGTTCATTATGTAGTCTGTATAAATATCAAGACCGTTTTCAAATTCTTGAAATATTTTATCCAGATATTCTTTATTGTCCGTATAGCCTTTTATTATATGATTTATGAGAATCATTATTTCTGCAGGTTTTGATACCTTATTAAATAATATTTCTAATAGGAAGGGCATAATATAACCTGTTGCCTGGTAAACAGAACCCTGGTGATAAACATTACCGTAAAGATGCCATAATGATTTTTCATAGATGTCCTCATCATCAGACAATAATCCTTTTATATCAAAGGGAACATCATCTGCATGGCCGTATGCATGAGTCAGTTTATTCCAGTTAATTTTATCCAAATTATTCAGCATGATTTATTACTACTTTTAATTTTTTATTAAATTTTTTAATGAAGCTTTTTGTATTATTATCACTATATTTACAGCTGTTCTGATGTAGATTATAATATAAGCAGATTTTTTAATCAATAATAATTTCATGTTGTCTTCTTGCTTTTTTATATAAGCATATTGCCCTGTTTTTAACTCAAATTTATAAAAGAATTTAAAAAGGATACAAAATAAATTATCTATGATTAGAAAATATATTAAAGTTGAATAAAAACGTATAGTAAATGTTTTAATTATTTTTTTATTTTTTATCTCCATTAACTCGATAAAATCAATAAAAAAAGAAGGGTTCATTTTGGGTTGTCTGTTATAATTGTAAGTTTATCCAAAATGAATGGTAATTTTGAGAGTTAATGGGCTGGATTAGTGGTTGTCTAAAAAGTAATATTTAACCGCAGATAAACGCAGATGAACACAGTAAAAAGTTAGAAAACAGAAATTATCTCATAATATATATTAAAAAATAGTATATATGTAAATTTACTACTAAAATAATTGTATATAGTCAATAACAGCGTTTATCAGCGTTCATCTGTGGTTTCATTTTCTGTTTTTTTCCCTTTTTGGACAGCTCCTTTATCCACCATTTTTTGGTGAAAGAAAATAACTTTAAATTTATAATCATTGACATCATTGTAAAAATTTCATACATATTTTATTGACAGTAATTAATTAATGGAGATAAAAATGTCTATTAATTCTATTTCACCTGTAGACGGGAGATATGAATCTAAAACAAAAGAGTTAAAAAAGTTTTTCAGTGAAAAGGCTTTAATAAAATACAGGATTTTTACAGAGATCAATTATTTAATACATCTTGCCGGTTATAAAGGATTGAATCTAAGAAATATAACTAATGAAGAAAAGAAGTATTTATCGGGTATATGCAATATTAATGATGATGATGCGGAGATAGTAAAAAAAATAGAAACTATAGGGTATGAGGATATTCCTGCAACAAATCATGATGTTAAGGCAATAGAATACTATATAAAGATAAAGATTAAAACAAGCTCATTAAATGATATTTCCGAGATGGTTCATTTTGCTTTAACAAGTGAGGATATTAATAATATATCCCATGCATTAATGATAGCGGAGGGATTTAATAAAGGTGTATTCCCAAAGTTAATAGAAATTTATGAAACATTGTATAATTTTGCATTTGATTACAAGGATGCACCTATGCTTGCAAGGACTCACGGTCAGCCTGCAAGTCCTACAACCTTTGGCAAGGAAATGCTTGTATTTGTTTCAAGAATAAAAGAAGAGATAAATTTATTAAAGGATATACCTCTGCTTGTTAAACTTAATGGTGCAACCGGTAATTATAATGCACATCATGCAGTTTATAATGATATTGACTGGCAAAGTTTTTCTGAAAAATTAATTAATGAAATAAAAAAGCAAATAAGATTTGACAATAATCATAAGTATTATACAAGAGAGCCTTTACAGTTAAAACATAACAGGATTACAATACAGATAGAGCCCCATGACGGGTTAGCACGTGTATTTGACAGTGTTAAAAGGCTGAATACTATTTTGGTAGATTTTTGCCAGGATATATGGCGTTATATATCTGACGGATGGATTAAGCAGAAAGCGGTTAAGGGTGAGATCGGATCTTCCGCTATGCCTCATAAGGTAAATCCTATTGATTTTGAGAATGCAGAAGGCAATCTTGGTATTGCAAATTCGTTGTTTTCTTTTTTTTCATCCAAATTATCTATATCCAGACTGCAAAGGGATTTATCCGACAGTACTGTTTTAAGAAATGCCGGTGTAGCATTCTCACATTCTTTAATAGCATATAAATCTATTTTAAAAGGTTTGTCTAAAATAAAATTGGATGAGGGGATTATTCTCAAAGAACTGCAAGATACTCCTGAAGTTATAGCAGAAGCATATCAGAATATATTAAGAATGCAGGGCATCGATAAGCCGTATGAGCTGTTAAAGGATATTACAAGAGGTAAAAACGTTAAGCTTGAAGATTTTTATTCGTTAGTTGATAAGATTGACATTGATAAAAAAACAAAGGATAAACTTTTAAATATAAAACCTGAAAATTATACCGGAATTGCATCTAAAATCGTTGAAGAATATAATCCTAAGATTTATTAAAAAAAAATAATTAAAATTATTCTTGTTGCGTAATATAATAAAATTCTTTAAAATTATAATTATAATTAATAAAGTTGGGAGTTTTATGAGAAAAAATGGCGAAATTTTCCTGCAGGATCTTATAGATATAAAAAAACCGACGGATGTTTTGTCTGAAGTAAGAAAAATATATGCCTATCATTATGATAAAAAATATTTCAGCATTATAGAATCGGTATTTAAGGATATAAAAAGATTATTTGAGGGAAAATTTCCTGGATATAAATCCTGCAACACAAAATATCATGATTTTAAACATACACTTGATGCATTCATAGCTGTAATAAGGTTAGTTGACGGATATAATTTAAAAAATGAAAAATTATCTTTATTTAATGTAAATAATCTGTTGCTTGCATCATTATTTCATGACACCGGTTATATACAGGAAGATTGGGATAGAGATGGAACGGGTGCAAAATATACTGTAAATCACATACAAAGAAGTATTTCTTTTTTAATCAGCAATCATAAATATTTTGGGATTGACAATGAAAATGTAATGATTATTTCGAAATTCATAAGATGTACAGGATTAAATATTAACCTTGAGACATTATCATTTAAAGATGCGGAAGAAAGAACAGTTGGATTTATATTGGGTTCAGCTGATATTCTCGGGCAAATGTCCGACAGGGAATATCTTGAGAAGCTTTTATTTTTATATTTTGAATTTAAAGAAGCAGGGGTTTCCGGATATAACACGGAATTCGATATCATCAAAAAAACTCTGGATTTTTATGAGGTGGCAAAAAGAAGGCTGTTGATAACTTTTGAAAATATTTGTGATTATACAGTTTATCATTTTGAAGAAAGGTATAAAAAAAATGAAAACCTTTATTTGGATGCTATTGACAAAAACATTTTATATATTGAAAAAATAATGGCTGATAATACAACTAATTTCAGGAAAAAACTTAGAAGAGGAAATATATTAAATATTATTGATAAATTATTTAATAAAAATAATTAATTATTTTTAAGGAGGATATTTCAGTATGAGTGATGAAAAAGTCGATATTCCTCAGGGAGTATTTCTAAATATTATTGAGGGCGACGATATTGGAGAGTCATATACGGTAGATAAAAAATCTGTTACAATAGGAAGGCAGGATGAATGTGAGTTTATAATAACTGACAAGCATGTATCAAATAAACATTGCCAGATTGTTTTTAGAGGCGGACATTTTTCTTTGATAGATTTAGGAAGTCTTAATAAAACAAAGGTTAATGATAAAATTATTGTACAAAAAAATTTAACTAACGGAGATGTTATTACAATAGGTAAAACAAAGATTAAATTTATCTGGGAGAATGAAAATGAAGAAGAAGAAGAAATATAAAAAGTAAATAAAGTATTGTTTTTAATATAATTGGTAAAATAAAAATAAGGGTTAGTATTATTTAAATATAAAAATATTTTATTATAATTTTTTAAAAATTTAATGGTAATTTGTGCCAAAAGGCACATTTACATTTTTATTTTTGAGAAGTATTATGTAAAAGGTAATTATAATATTATAGCATAAATTTTGTTATAATATTTTTAAAATAATTTTTTAGGAGAATTAATATGGGTGAATTTTTTGATCAAATTCCTAACAATATCAAAGATCATATCAGAGAGATTACAAAAACCTCCGGTTTAGGTAATGATGATGATGCTTTAGAAAGAATTTCGGAAGGCTGGTTGGAAAAGAAAAAAACTTTTGAAGAAGAAATAAGAAACATGAATATGGAGGAAATTGATTCATTATCAAAAGATGATGAAAGAGGAGCTCTTGCAATGACATATTCAGGTTCTCTTGTAAACATTGGCCCTTTGGTTGATGGTGTCAGGAAAGCTGCTTATGCAAGTATAGGCTTAAGAAAAGATGTACCTGATATGGTTACAAAAGAAGGATGTAAGCTGGCAAGTAACGTAGTAATAGGTGAATCTATTCAATTTGAATCAGGTCCTGTTAAAAAGACATCTCCGATTTTTAAGGTTATTGTTTGTGTTGAGCCTTTATCAGCAGATGAGCAGGAAGAAAAGATTACTGAAGCTGCAACAGTAATTATTGATGAATTTGTTGAAGTAAATAAAACAATAATCGATGCATAATAAAACTGGAAATTATTATTGATGAAGCATGTGAATATTATAATTAATATTTAATATGTTTCATCAATTTTTTTCTTATTTTTTAAGGGCAAATTTAAATAATAAAGAGCAATATAATGTCTGATTTTTTAAAAGAAAGAATGATAGAAATTTTTAAAAGGAAAGATCCTCCGCCAAGCAGTGAGTATTTAAATGTGCTGGATAAGGTCAATAATGTCTTAAATAGTGAAAGCCGGGAAATTAGGCCTTATAGCAAAAATGGATATCCGGGCGGATTGATCAGACTAAAAAAAGATATTCCTACAATCATTGTTCCTGATTTACATGCAAGGATTGATTTTTTTATGAATATTATGTTTTCCAATGGTATAAATAGTTCTAATGTTGTTGATAAAATGAGAGATGGTAAAATACAGGTTGTATGTGTTGGTGACGGATTTCATGCGGAAATCAGAGCTGCAAATAGATGGAAAATGGCATTTGAAGAATATAAAAGCAGCTATAAAAGGCATAGAAATATGGATGAAGAGATGCGTGAAAGTCTTGGAGTTATGGAAATGGTAATGGAAGTTAAAAGTGCATTTCCTGACTATTTCCATTTTTTGAAGGGGAATCATGAAAATATAGCTAATGAACGGGGAGGAGGAAATTTCCCTTTCAGAAAATTTGCTTATGAAGGTCCTATGGTTCTGGAATATATTAATAAATTTTATGGGAATGAGTTTTTATCAAGATATTATACGTTTGAAAAAAATTTACCATTATTTGTTGTGGGAAGAAATTTTTTGATATCACACGCAGAACCGGTTTCCTTTTTTAATGAAGAAGAGATTATAGAATATCGAGACAATCCTGATTTAATTGCAGGTCTGACATGGACCGATAATAATGCATCGGAGGATGGATCCGTTAGAAGAATGCTTGAATATTATTTAAAAGATATTGATATTGATAAAACTTATTATTTTGGAGGGCATAGACCGGTTGCGCAATTATATAACACAAGAGCCGGGGGCAGGTATGTACAAATACATAATCCCGGATTGTTTATAATAGCTTTAATAAGAACTGATAGAGATATTAATTTAAATACGGATATCATTGCATTAAAAGATAAATCGGGTGAGATATTAAAAAATTAATTTAAATTTGTAAAAAGTTGTTTTAAATTTTAATAAATAAGAGATGTGTTATGGCTAAACAAAGAATAGGCAAATATGATATAATTGAAAAAATAGGACAGGGTGGGATGGGTGCAGTTTATAAAGCTAATCATCCAACTCTTAAAAGAAAAGTAATATTAAAACAATTAATATTGAAAAATAATGCCAGTGTTATTGAGAGGTTTAAAAGAGAAGCCCGTATTATGATGGATCTAAGGCATGACCATATAGTACAGGTTTATGATCACTTTAAGGAAGGGTCATCATATTTTATTGCTATGGAATATGTAGACGGGATAGCTCTTGATAATCTTGTAAAAGAAAAAAGATATCTTGTTAATAGTGCGGCTTTGTTAATTTTCATGGAAATATGCAAGGGATTAAAATATGCCCATGATAAAGGAGTTGTACACAGGGATATTAAACCGGCTAATATTTTAATTTCTAAAGATGGAGAGGTAAAGATAGCTGATTTTGGTATTGCAACCTCAAAAGAAGATGCGGAGGTTGGGCTGACAAGGACAGGTTCTACTCTCGGATCTCCGGCATATATGTCGCCTGAACAGATAAATGATGCTAAAAGTGTAGACAGAAGGGCTGATATTTATTCTATGGGCGTGCTTTTATATAATATGGTAACAGGTAAACTTCCTTTTGCCTGTAATATTTCTCCTGATACAATATCAAAAATTGAAAAGGGACAGTATACATCTGCCAAAAAGATTAATCCCAAGATTAAACCAATGGTTGCCGGATTAATTAAAAAGACAATGCATCGTAAAAAGCGCAGAAGGATTAAGGATGCCGGTAAAATAATAAAGATAATCAGTAAGCAATTTAAAATAAAAAATAAAAATTTAATAAATAAGGCAATTAAAGATTATATTTATAAAGACATTGATCCTACTAAAACAATAAAGACAAAAAAAGGCTCATCGATAAAATCATTTTTTTGTAAATTACTCCCAGTTTCTTTGATTTTAGTATTTCTGTTTTTTGCTGCATTTAAATTAGGATATTATCAGGAATATGTAAATCCGGGAGGTTATGGAGCTTTTAAGATATCAATAGAATCAATCGAGGGTTTAAATTTAGATTTAAACAATGATATTAATGCTCAATTATTTTATCAGGATGATAAAGGAGAATATCTGGAATATAAAAACTTAAATATAAAATTTAAAGAAGATTTGAAAAATAAAACAAAAAAATCGATATTTTTAAATTCCGGTAAGATTTATTTAACTCCGGATAATTACAGACTTGTTTTAAAAATCAGGAATAAAAGTGTCCAAAGGGATTTTTATTTAGAGTCCAGAAAAGTACAAAAAAAAGATAAAAAGACATTTAAATATCAGGATATAAGGCTATCTTATAAAAATGAAGCATCATTGCCTTTAAGAATGAATTTTAAATTCGTTGATATTAATAGCGGCAAGGATATAAGCGGTGTAGATATTAAAGTAAAATACGGCTCCGGATGGATGTCATGGTCTAGATTTGTTTCTAAATATAAAAAAGCATATGTTACATCCAGAGAATATTTTTTTGAGTTTGAAAAAAACGGATATATGAAAGAAAATTATTCAGTATTTATTCCTGCACACCAGACTAATTTTGACTTAAGATATATGCTTGTTCCGGAGTATGGAAAAATAAAAATAAAAAATATTGTGAAAGGTTACAAGATATTATTAAATAATTCTAATTCTTATTTTACTGCAGGAAGAGAGAGAAAGCAGGAAAAGATTTTACTCAGCGGGTTTGATTTATTTATAAATAAAATGAAGTATAATTTTATAGGTAAGGATAAGGGTAAGTATGCAAATATACAGAGAGAATTTTTGAAAGAAAAAGAATTACCACTTGAGCCGGGTGAATATACTTTAACTGTAATAAAAGGTTCTATTAAAGCTGAAAAAAAGATAAAATTGAAAAGCAATGATATGGAGACTATCAGTATAGAATATAATGAAAAGGAAAAATCAATTAAATTAAAATAGTAAATAATCAGTCCTCTTTTATAATATTAAATTTATCTTATGGGGTGATCATAATTTACTAATAAATTGAATTATAGGAGAAATTAAAAATGTCAACAACAATGAAAAAAATATTTTTATGTTTAATTGGGATCCTGGCAGGATTAGCCGCATGGCCCTTTGCAGAGATTATACTTGTTTTTCAATCCAGTTTTGTATCATATTTGTTGTTCAGTATTATTCTGGGAATGATTTTTGGACTGGTTATGGGAGCTTTTTTCTGTACAACAGAAGGTGTTGTTTTATCAGATATGTCAAAATTATTCTCCGGTATTTTAGTTGGAGCAATAGTAGGAGTTATAGGAGGGATTATTGGATTTTTAGTTGGGCAAGGAGCATTATTTATAATCGGGGATAAAATTATACATTCAATGAAAAAGGTAAGATTAATTGGATATCCGATATCGCGTGCAATCGGATGGTCATTTTTAGGAATTTTTATCGGTATGACGGAAGGTGTCAGAGCGGGTTCATTAAAGAAGATTATTATAGGTATTATCGGCGGATTTTTTGGGGGAGCCTTCGGAGGATTAGCACTGGAATATTCTCGTTTATTGATACCGAGTATTATCATTGCCAGATTGATAGGTTTATTAATCTTCGGATTCTTTATCGGCCTTTTTTACGGATTTGTGGAAAAAAGTCTTTCATTTGGAGTTTTAAGATTATTAAATGGAGAGTTTAAAGGCAAAGAGTTTTTGATTAATCAAAGAAAAGTAAAGATTGGAGCATCCGGTTGGAACGATATTAAATTAAAAGAATATGAGGATGTAGAATCCAGACATGCAGTTGTTTATGCTAAAAAAGATGATTTATTTATCAAAGGCTTGGATAATAAAAATCCTGTTAAGGTTAATGATGATATAATTAGAGAGCATAAGCTGAAAATGGAAGATGTAATTAAAATAGGCAGCGCGAAGTTTTTATATAAATTTAAATAATGGGAGAATTAAAAATGTTAAAAAAATTTTTTATATTGATAATTATTATTTTATTTTCTTTATATATATATCCTCAATCTGTTAGAATTTCTCAGATTGATAATTCTAAATTATTATTAAATCAGGATATTAAACTTTATATAAGTGTTGCAAGTGATAGAGGCGTACCTGTTAAAAATTTAACCAAAGATATGTTTGAGGTTTATGAGTCTGTTGATAATAATGAATTTAAAAAGGTTGAATTAACAGGATTCCAGCAGGATGCCAATATTTTAACAGGTATAAATTTTTTATTGCTTCTTGACAACTCCGGCAGCATGTACCGTGATATGAACGGCAACAGTACGAAGGATGAAAGCAAGATGAGGATTACTTATGCAAAAAATGCCGTGGAATCATTCTTAAATAGCGTAACAAATCAAAATGACAAAGTAGGTATAGCAGCATATAATTCTTATTATACATTATATAACAGACCGATGGATGATAAAAGTAAGGTCAGAGAAGTTTTAGAAAACATAGCAAGACCTGATGATGATCAAAAATGGACTGAGATTTATTCGAGTCTTTATCTTGCAATAAATGATTTCAGCAGTATTAAAGGAAGAAAAGTAATTATTATCTTAAGTGACGGTGAAAATATGCCTTATTATAAATGGGCAAAGAAACCACATAAAGATTTTGGTGAAAAAATTTTTGAATACACTGAGCCTATTGAAGAAAGTAATAAGGAAGGAGTTTCTATATTTGCAGTTAATTTCAGCACCAGGGGCGGAGCAACAGATAAAAATTTAAGGAAGATTGCAAATGAGACAGGGGGTACAACTTTTGATGCTTATAATCAGGATGAATTAAAAAGCATTTATAAAATTATAAATGATCTGGTATTAAACGAATATTTGTTAACATATAAAGCTACAATGGACCCTGCGGATAAAAAATATGTAAAGGTTAATTTTAAGTTTAAAGGATCAGAAAAAAATGCTTCAAGATTTTATTATTCCAGTACAATTTTCGGGATGCCTTTAAAAAATTTTAATCCTTTACTGCTTTTGGCATTTTTACTTGCCTGCCTTTTACTTTATCTTTTGTCGTTAATTAAGTTTAAAAATACCAATACCGAGGCAACTTTAGAGGTTTTATCAACACAAGTTGGTAAAGCTGTTACTCAGGTTGTAACATTGACAGGAAATAAAACGGTTATAGGCGGATCAACAAATGCAAATATGACAATCATGGGATCTCCGACAATGAAGGATAATCATGCTACAATAATATATGACAATAAGACAAATCAATATACAATAGTAGCTGATGCAGATTTATCGGTTAATAATAAAACCATTAAATCAAAAGTGCTTGAAGACGGTGATGTAATAAATGCCGGCGGGGCAACTATAGTATTTGATAAAGGAATGATGGATAAAAAGAAGAAAGGTAAATAATAAGGAGTGATTTTATAGATTAACTCCCGGTAAAAATTATTTTTTAACGGGAGTTTTTTTTGTTTTTTATTTCCATTAGCTCATTAAAATCGATAAAAAATGAAGAATTTCATTTTGGATTGTTTATTTATTATAAACATAAGTTTATCCAAAATGAAAATGAGTTTTTTGATGATTTTATTGAGTAAATGGACTGGATTATCAAGGCTGCGCCTTGATTTACCTGTCATTTTTTGGTATTTTTTTTAAAAAAACAAAAAACTTATCCCAATCAAACCTTGACATAATAGATAATCTATGCGATATGAGTAGAGCTTAAATATTCTCATCATGAAAATTAATCAATAAAATATAAATAAGGTGGAAGAATAATGTTAAATGTATGCAATGTTACTCATTCTTTTGGAAAAAAATTTCTTTTTAAAAATGTAAATATAAAATTTACCCCGGGAAACTGCTATGGTTTAATTGGTGCCAACGGCTCAGGTAAATCGACTTTTATAAAGATATTATCGGGAGAGCTGAAAGCAACGGAAGGAAACATAGTGACCGATGCTAATGAACGTATTGCGGTTTTACAGCAGGATCAATATGCTTTTGATGAATATACGGTAATGGATACTGTAATAATGGGACATGAAAAATTATATGAGATTCTCAAGGAAAGAGAAAATATATACTCTAAGGAAGATTTTACAGAGGATGACGGGCATAGAGCAGCAGAGCTGGAAGAAGCATTGGCTGCAATGAACGGTTATGAAGCGGAATCCGATGCAGCAGTTTTATTAAACGGATTGGGCATATCAACGGAATTTCATAATAAAAAAATGAAGGATATTGAAGGAGGAGAGAAGGTTAGGGTGCTGTTAGCCCAGGCATTATTCGGCAACCCTGATATTCTTTTATTGGATGAGCCGACCAATAACCTTGATATAGAATCAATTACCTGGCTTGAAAATTTTTTATATAATTTTAAGAATACGGTAATTGTTGTTTCTCATGACAGGCATTTTATTAATAAGGTATGTACTCATATTGCAGATATTGATTTTGGTAGGATACAAATTTATACCGGTAATTATGATTTTTGGGTTATGGCAAGCCAGCTTGTTTTAAAACAAAAAAAGGATGAAAACAAAAAGAAAGAGGACAAGGTAAAAGAATTAAAAGCATTTATAGAACGCTTTAGATCCAATGCATCAAAAGCTAAACAGGCTACATCAAGGAAAAAAGAACTTGAAAAGCTGTCCCTGGATGATATCCCCCAGACATCCAGACGTTTTCCATATGTTGCGTTTACTCCTGCAAGAGAATGCGGTAAGATGATTTTAACAATAGAAAATCTTAATAAGAAAATAGAGAGCGAGACTGTAATAAAAGATTTTAATCTGACTGTAAATAAGGGTGATAAAATAGTCTTTTTAGGTCAGAATAATTTTGCAAAGACCATATTATTTCAGATAATCATGGATGAAATGAAGCCTGATTCCGGTGACTACAGATGGGGAGAGACAATAACAAGATCATATTTTCCTAAAGAAAACAGTATTTATTTTGAGAATGATCTGAATCTTATAGACTGGTTAAGACAGTATTCTATTGAAAAAGATGAAACATATATAAGGGGATTTCTCGGCAGGATGCTTTTTTCAGGTGAGGAGTCGCTTAAAAATGTAAGTGTGCTTTCCGGGGGTGAAAAAGTACGCTGCATGCTTTCAAGGATGATGTTAAGCGGAGCAAATGTTTTAATTCTGGATGAACCTACTAATCATCTGGATCTGGAGTCAATTACTGCATTAAATAACGGTTTAATTAATTATCCTGAGGTTATTCTTTTTTCTTCTCATGATCATCAGTTTATACAGACAATAGCAAACAGGATTGTAGAAATTACTCCTTCAGGAGTTATAGACAGGATTATGAGTTTTGATGATTATCTTGAGAATAAAGATGTGCAGGATTTAAGGGATAAAATGTATCTTGGACATCATAGATTAAAGATATAAAGAAGATTATCAACTTTTTTGTTTAAAATCAGGTGACAAATTATAAAATTTTTATTATAATATTTTTAATAATTTAAATTTAAAAAAACGGGTGTTTTTTGAATAATAATAACTTTATTAACAAATCAGAGTCGGTCCTCATTCATAAGAAGTAAAACTTGTAATAATAATTTATTTTATTTCTTATGATGCAATTCTAAATTTTATTCATATTATATTTAAGAAAAATTTTTTAAATAAATAAAATCAATGCTATAATTTCAATTTCGTTTAGGAGGAAAATTAATTGAAATATTTTTTTGAAATTTTTGAACCATGTTTCAGGCTTGGTCCTGGAGATGATGAAACTACAATAAGGGTTTTTAAAATGCTTAAAGGTTTGCCTGATAAACCTGAAATTTTAGATATCGGTTGCGGTAATGGAGCGCAATCGCTGGTATTGGCAGGAAATTTTAATTGTCATATAACAGCAATTGATAATCATGAGCCTTTTTTAGTTTTTTTTAGAGAAAAAATAAATGATAATAATTTGCATAATAAAATAACTGTTATAAATAAAGATATGAACAATATGGATTTTAGCAATGAGTCTTTTGATATTATCTGGTCGGAAGGTGCCCTGTATAGTATGGGATTTGAAAATGGATTAAAAAAAATAAAGAAATTATTAAAAACCAATGGATATATTGCAATCTCTGAATTATGCTGGTTTTTAGATAACAGACCAAAAGAAATATCAGACTTTTTTAATAATATGTATCCTGATATTAAGAATATTGAAGACAATATGAGTATGATTGAAAAATTAGATTATAAAATTATTAATCATTTTTCAATGCCAAAATCAAGCTGGCAGATTGAGTTTTATGATCCATTACAAAAAAGTCTTAATAATGTAAAAGATAAATATAAAAATAAAGATAATAAGGAAGCTCACGATGTAATAAATATGATACAGCTTGAAATTGACATGTATAAAAAATATTCCGATTATTATGGTTATGAGTTTTTTATTTTGCAAAAATAATTTTATTTAATATTAAAATGTCCTTTACCATTTGATATTCTCTAATGGTGAAGGACAAGTTATTTTATTTGTAAAGAAATTGTAATTATTATAAGTTTAATATAGTTTTTGTAAAAATTAGTAAATAGTCTATTTCAGGTAAAAAAGATATTGTATATTTTAATCCATAGAAAAGGATTATATTTTGAGAAATAAATCAATAATTATTATTGGTGCAGGTGTATCCGGATTATCGGCAGGCTGTTATGCTCAGATGAATGGTTATCAAACTAAAATATTTGAGATGCATAATATACCAGGAGGCTTGTGTACTTCGTGGAAAAGAAGAGGTTATACAATAGATGGATGTCTTCATTGGCTTGTGGGGGCAGGTAATACTTCAAATTTTCATCATATATGGCAGGAATTAGGAATAATTGATAATTGTAAGATGATATTTCATAATGAGTTTATGAGAGTTAAGGAAGAAGAAAGTGAGTTGATAATATATACTAATATAAATAAACTAAAAAATCATCTTTTAAAGATTGCACCGGAAGATAAAAAAACAATAATGGAATTTGTAAATACGGTTAAAATTTTTGCGAAATATGAATTACCAATTGAAAAAGCTCAACAATTTTATAATATTTTTGATTATTTTAAATTATTTTATAAGCATTCTCCAATATTATATAAATTAATGAAATATAAAAATATATCATTAAAAGATTTTTCAAATAAATTTAAAAATAGATTTTTAAGGGAAAATTTCCCAAAAGTTTTTGATTTACCGGATTTTTCTATGGCAATTGTATTTTTTCATTTCGGCTGGCTGCATAAGAAATCATCCGGTTATCCTGTTGGAGGATCAAATAATTTTATAAAAAAAATTACCGATAGGTATACAGGTTTAGGCGGCAATATAATATATAATAATAAAATAAAAAAGATATTAATTGATAATAATAAAGCAATAGGTGTTTTAACAGAAAACGGAGAATGTTTTTATGCGGATAAGATTATTTATTCTGCATATTTAAAAAATAAATCATTTAAACTATTAGGTAATAATACTTCTATAAATCTAGACAAAAAAAGAAATGATTTAAAACCTTTTCCTTCATTGATTCAGGTTTCAATCGGTATCAATAATGATTTAAGCAGATCTCCTCATGTTGTTTTATATAATCTTAAAAAACCGATTTTTATAGGCGGGGTAAAACATGATGTATTAAAAGTTGAACATTCATCATATGATGATACACTTACACCAAAAGGAAAATCATTGATAAAGGTCATATTTTTTTCTGATTATAAGTATTGGGAAGATATATATTCTGATAGAGTTAAATATCATATTGAAAAAAATGAAATAAAAAAGATTGTTATTAATGAACTTAAAAAAATTTATCAAGGGATTGAGGGCCAAATAGAAATGATAGATGTTGCAACACCGATTACTTATAAAAGGTATACAGGTAATTATAAAGGATCCTTTGAAGGGTGGCTTATTGATACAAAAACAATTGATATAAAGATTAATAGTACAATTATTAATCTTAAAAATTTTTATATGACAGGTCATTGGATTGCAATCGGCGGTGGTTTACCCCTTGTTGCATTGCATGCAAGAGATTTATTGCAGATTATATGTAAAAATGATAAAAAAAAGTTCATAACTCAATAGGATTAAATATAAATTATAAACTTTATTATAATTATTCAACTTATATTTTTTTATGAAGAAGTGATTTAATCCAAGAAAAATTAAAAACGATATGAATAATTACTATAAAGATTAATATCTATCTGTTTATTTCATATGCTTTATTAAAAATTTACTTTTGGAAGAAATTTTTAATATGATTGTAACTATTTATAATAATAAAAACAAGATTGGATTAATTGTTTTTAATAATATTTGTTTTTTAATGCTTCTCTCATTTAATTTTATGTTTTTAAAACATATAACTTTGTATGATATGCTCCGTTCTAATACTATTCATTTTAAAAAAAAGAGCAGGGCAATATTTAAATTATATTGAATTCATCACAATATTCATGTATTCTTAACAAAATATTAATAATAATTAATTATAAATATATATTTATGAAAATTCTTAGGAATAATTTATGCAGGATAAAAAGGGTAATATAAATGTTATATTAACAGGTTTTACATCTTTTTTTACTGATATTTCTTCTGAAATGATATATCCGTTACTCCAGGCATTTATTAGTACTATTCTATCTGCACATAAGATACTTTTAGGCCCAATTTTGGGTATAATAGAAGGTATTGCAGAATCAACAGCAAGTCTTTTAAAAGTAATATCCGGTTATTATTCCGATAGGATAAAAAAAAGAAAAAATTTAGCAATATTTGGATATACTACATCTGCTTTTGCCAAGATTTTATTTCTATTTGGAGCATTCGGCTGGTTTTTCATATTATCTGGAAGATTATTTGATAGAGTTGGCAAAGGTATAAGGACCGCCCCCAGAGATGCACTGATTTCAGAATCCACTGAAAAAAATAAGCAGGGAAAGGCTTTTGGACTGCAGAGAGGAATGGATTTTGCAGGAGCTACAATCGGTGTAATTATATGTTTTTTTCTTGTTTTATTTTTTTTAGATCCCGTAACAAAAACATTAAAGGGTTTAAATTCATTTTATTTAATATTTTTTATTTCGGTAATTCCTGCATTTATCGGTGTAATTTTTTTATTCTTTATAAAGGAAAATATTGTTAAAATTAAAAATGAAAAACAAAAACCAAAGCCGAATTTACAATTCTGGAAATACGATAAAAACCTGAGAATATTTTTTATAGCTCAATTTTTATTTACACTGGGTAACTCTTCAAACCAGTTTTTATTATTAAAAAGTATGAATACTGGATGGTCTTTATCCAGTGTGATTTTAATGTATTTTTTATTTAATCTTTTATCTTCTTTATTATCTGTTCCTTTTGGAGGATTATCCGATAAAATTGGCAGAAAAAAATTATTGATATCCGGTTATGTGCTGTATGGATTATTATATATTGCTTTTGGATTTATTAATGAAGCAGCCGGATATCTTTTGTGGATTTTTTGGCCGGTATATGGTGTGTACTATGCAATGACGGAAGGAGTTGAGAAGGCTTTTGTATCGGATATAGCACCTATAGAATCAAAAGCAACAGCATTGGGATTTTATCATACAATAGTCGGTATAGGATTACTGCCCGCAAGTATTATTGCAGGTGTTTTATATTCTATAATGCCGAGCTTGCCTTTTATTACCGGAGGCGGACTTGCTTTAATTACAGTTTTAATACTTGGTATATTTGTTAAAGAAAAAAAAGTGGCATAATTATTTTAGATTACACTTAATTTTAAGTATATGCCTTATTATTAAATCAAATTTATAAGAGAATTTAAAAAAGATAGCCCGATATTTTTATTATTTATTTTTATTTTTTATCTTCATTAATTCGATAAAATCGATAAAGAATTAAGATTTCATTTTGGATTGTCCTGAAAATTTAATTTTTCAACCACCAAGACACAAAGGCACTAATAAATTATAAAATTAATTAAAATGATTTTAGTGCTTTGGTGTCTTAGTGGTTACAATTATAAAAAGATAAAGCCGTTAACTTATTTTAATTGGGGATTGTCATAATTTAAAATTAATGCTAAATATTGTCTTCGCAAATCATTTTTCTTTCAGTATAATAATAAATCATTAACATTATTTGTTGATTAAATTGATAATATAAAGAAAATAATATAGAGGTATATAATGGAACAGGATAAGATTAGAAATATAGCTATAATTGCTCATGTTGATCATGGTAAGACAACACTTGTAGATCAGCTTTTTAGGCAGAGCGGATTATTCAGGGATAATCAGGAAGTTGTTGAAAGACTTATGGATTCTATGGATCTTGAAAGGGAGAGGGGAATTACGATCTCATCAAAAAACGGAGCATTTTGTTATAAGGATTATTATATTAATATTGTTGATACTCCAGGACATGCTGATTTTAGCGGTCAGGTTGAACGTGTTTTAAATATGGTTGATGGGGCATTGCTTCTTGTAGATGCAGCGGAAGGACCTATGCCTCAGACATACTATGTATTAAAGAAGGCTTTAAAATTAAAGCTGCCTATTGTAGTAATAATTAATAAAATCGATAAGCAGAATGCAAGATGTGAATGGGTGCATGAACAGGTTTTAGAATTATTTTTTAAGCTTGATGCACCGGATGAATGTATTGATTTTCCTGTGATATATGCCTCAGCAAAAAACGGTTATGCATCCAATGATTATAATATTAAATCTGACAATATGGAGTCTGTATTTGAGGCAATAATTAATAACATCCCGGCACCGAAAGGGGATCCGGATGACCCTCTCCAGATGCTTGTAAGCAGTTTAAATCATTCTTCATTCCTTGGGAGACTTGCAATCGGTAAAATTACATCGGGAGGTATTGAAGTAAATAAGCCTGTTGCAGTTGCATCAAAAGATAGTTTATTAACCGGTATGAGGATATCAAAGATTTACAGGTTTAAAGGCAACTCAATGATTGAAACAGACAAAGCTGTAACCGGCGAGATTGTAGCTGTTGCAGGAATGACTGATATAAATATCGGAGAGACAATAACTGACCCAAATAATCCCTCGCCTCTTCCTTTTGTTGATATGGATCAGCCTACAATTTCGATGAATTTTATTCCGAATGATTCTCCATTTGCAGGGACGGAGGGCAAATTTGTTACTTCAAGGCATCTTAGAGAAAGATTATTGAAGGAAACTTTAAATGATGTTGCATTGAAGGTTGAAGAAATGCAAAACGGTATAGGCTATAAGGTGTCCGGCAGGGGAGAATTACATTTATCAATTTTAATAGAAAAAATGAGAAGAGAAGGTTATGAATTTCAGGTGACCCGTCCAGAAGTAATAATGAAAAAAATAGAGGGTAATTTACAAGAACCTTACGAGGAGTTAACAATAGATGTACATGAAGATTATATGGGTTCAATAATTGAAAAATTGGGTAACAGAAAAGGTATTTTGCTGGAGATGATGCAGGAAAACGGAATGGCTCATTTAGGTTATAAAATACCTACAAGAGGATTACTTGGTTTTAAATCTGAGTTTATGACGGAATCAAAAGGCATGGGTGTAATGAATTATGTATTTTTAGAATATGATAAATATTGCGGTGAGATAAAAAATAGAAAAAACGGTGTTTTAATATCTATGTTAAACAGTAAAACAGTTGCTTATGCATTATTTAATTTACAGGAAAGAGGCAGGCTTTTTTACGGACCACAGGAGATGGTTTATGAAGGTCAGATTATAGGTGAACACAGCAAGGAAAATGATCTTGTTGTTAATCCTGCAAAAGCAAAAAAATTAACAAATATTAGAGCAGCAGGCAGTGATGAGAATGTTATATTGACTTCTCCTTTTAAGATGAGTCTTGAAAATTGTATAGAATTTATCAATGATGATGAATTGGTAGAAATTACACCAAAATCAATAAGGTTAAGAAAGGTTTATTTAAAAGAAACTGATAGAAAAAGAAAAAAAATAGCAGTATTACAGTAATTTTTTAAATATTTAGATTTTTTATATAATTAAATAATTCTATATATCTATTGTATATCAGTTCATCGGCTTTTTCATTCATATAAATCATGTTTTTTGTTTTTTCCTTATAATATAATGCAATTTCTTTTAAATATTTAAGTACAAGCTTTTTACATTCTTCATCGCAATTGCCGGCATGAGCAAAATTTATTGCTTTTTCCATAAGATTCTTTAATAGATTATAATGCCATTTTATATTGTTTATCTCTTCTTCCATATCATCCGTTTTATCAGGATTAATGGGGTATCTATATTCAACGGCAGTTTTCATTGATTTAAAAAAAATCTCCCATAGAGCTTTTTCCGATAAGATGTTTGATAATTTTAAGATACTGTCTGATAAATCTATAGCTTTTTTAAAATTTTTACCATAAACATTTGATTTTATTGATGCAATAAAGAATTCTTTTGCCTTTTCTTTGTTATTCTCACGTAGGGCAAAATTTGCAGCCAATTCAAAATTATTTGCTGCATTCATATAATCTTTAGAATTATAATATTCATTTGCTTTTTTATATATTTCATTTATTTTTTCTGACATTTAAGTAATTATATTTTTTTAAAAATAATTCTGCAATAAAAAAATAATATATGAATTTATATTGTTTTTTTTGTTATAATTATTTATTTTTAAAAATATGAATAATAAATCTGATTTTATAAGAAAATATATTCTATTAAAAAAAGATCATCTATTTTATATAACAATAAATTTAAAGAATATTGATAGATTTATAGAAATTTTTTCATATAAAAATGAAAAATTAAAAAATATTAAAGAATGGATTAAAGAAACCGGCAGTTTTTATTCATCAATAAAATTTGAAATAAAAATATATCCGGATGGAAAATATAATATTAATGCTTATTTTCCAAATTTTCCTGATAAAGAAGCTGATGAAGTATTTATAATGTTACAGGAATTTAACAATCAAAAAATATTAAATTTTAGCAATAATAATGATGTTAAGTTTATTATTAATGTATGGGATAAATATTTTTATAAATTATATAATGATATCATTGAATTTAAATAATTAAATTAAAATATATCTATTTAATTTTTTCAACAAATATTTTATGAGCCATACCATGCCCTATACCAAGGCGTGTATTGCGTACTTTTATCAGGAATGGCCCGTGAAAATCATTTGATAATATTTCTATTTCATCACCGATATTAAGTCCCATACAGATTAATCTATGTAAAAAATGCTTACCGCCTTTGATATTAATTATCTTTACGTTTTCACCGGGTGTAATTGTACTTAAAGGTATGATTCTTTTATTATTAAATCCTTTATTTTCATTTTGGAACTCATACTCTTCAATGTTTTTTCTTTTATTTAGACATTCCGGACATATTCCTGTTAATGTTAATGAGTGTTTTAATAGTTTAAATCCTTCATTTTTTGCAATTATATTCTGTTCTTTTTCGATTTTATTATTAATAAATGGTATTATCTTACCGCAAACACAGCATATTATATGATCATGGTGTGCATGACAAAATACCTGTTCATATTGTTCTTTATCATGAATGTAAATTTTTCTTATTAATCCGGCTGCAATTAAATCATCAAGCACTTCCAGTATTAATATTTTTTTTATTTTATTATCTTTTATTTTTTTTATTAAATCTTTTACCGTAAAATGAGCATGTATGGCAAATACTTTTTTTATTATAAAATCTGTCTCTTTTGTAAATTTTTTGTTTATTATATTGTAATATTCTATGAGTATATTTTCAAAATCAATCATAAAAAATCCTATAAGTTAGATTACTCTAACTTTATTATAATAAATTATTTGCCATGTTGTCAATAATTAATATTATTTTTTTTGAGAATATTAAAAAAAATGAGAAATAAATATAATACATATTATGTAATATAGTTTAATTTTCTTTTAAAAAATTTTAAATAAAAACACATGAATTTATATTCTTTCTCGATAAATATGTGAAAATAATTAAGTTTTATAATTAATTAAATGATTAAAAGGAGCATTTTTTATGAAATCAAAAGGGTTTAATTTAAGGATTTTTTTGTTTTTTGTATTATTTTTATGTTTTTCCTGTACATTTCCGGTAAACAGCGAAAAGGTTGTTGAGGAGGATAAAAAATCAAAAGAGCTAAAAGGCAGTTTTAAACTATGTTATTCACCGGACAGAGCATCTGTAGAGGATATAGCCGATGTTGTTATATCTATTGAAGATAATAACGGTAATGTTATTTTTGATTCTCACGTTTTGACAATGTATAACATGAATGGAAATTTTATCAGTGCAGGAATTCAATTAAATGCAGGTAATTATAAACTTACCAAGTTTTTATTAATTGATAATGAAAACAATATTTTATTTGCTGCACCTGTTGAAGGATCACCACAGTCTGCTTTTGTGGATAATCCGTTGCCGGTTGAGTTTACAATCAGCAGTGATCAGACTACAACGGTTACTCCTGAAGTTGTTGCGGTTGAAGGATTAACGCCTGAAGATTTTGGTTATGTAACATTTAGTTTTGAAGTTGTTACGGATGATATTATTCCAAATAATGCAGTATGGACAGTTATGGTTCATTTTGCAGTTGATAATGATTTAGAATACGGATGGGAGGAAACATTAGGTATAATTGGGACACAGCTTGAAGTATTGGAGGAATTAAAAAGGAATGATGTTAATAATAATTTAAATATTCTTGTTTTACTCGATGCCAGTATTAATACAGCGGATGGATATGTTTCTCCATATAAGGATGGATATTATTGGCTTAGAGGTGGAAGTATTCATGATGATCTCATAGTAGATACGGGAGAGATTAATTCCGGTGATGTTAATCAGGAAAAAAATTTTTTACAGTGGGCTGTTACAAATTATCCGGCAAATAAATATTATTTTTCTATCCATAACCATGGAGGAGGCTTTGATGATCCGTCAATAACAGGAGTATACATGAGCAGCAGGCTGAGCGGTGATAACAGGGGCATTGGATATGATGAAAGTCATGGGTATGACAGATTAACACACTATGAGCTCGGAGAAGCAACAGCATATTTTAAGAGTATTGCAGGTAAAAGTATTGATGTAATGTATTTTGATGCATGTTTGATGGGAGGAATTGAGCTTGCATACCAGTTAAAAGATAATGTTGATTATATGGTTTTTTCTGAAGAATTATATCCTATTGCCTTATGGAAATATGACGGACTTTCTGTTTTAAATGAAAATCCGGGAATTTCTGCACGCGATCTTGGTATTCATATATGCGACAGTGCTTATAATTATTTTATGACCGGTAATATACCTGAGCCTCTTGTTAATAGTGCAATACTGGCATTGGTTGATTCTTCAAAGGTCCAGGCTCTTTATAACGAGCTTGATGATTACGCTCTTGCTGCAATCAATGATATTAATACAAATAATAATGCATTTGTATATAATGATGCGGCATATGATACGGATACAATGTGGTTTAATAATGACCACGGATTTTATTATAAGGATATCGGAAATTATTTAGATCAAATAATGCTAAGATCTGGTATAAGTCAGGAGGTCAAAAATAGAGCTTCTGATGTTGAGAATGCTCTCTCGCAGTGTGTAATACATAAAATAATTACCTATCAAAGGCCTATATGCGGACTTTATATTTTTCATAATATCTGGAATTCAGGCAGAGAGTACCCGATCAGTTTATATAGATCGATTTTATCATTTTCTTCAAACGGCTGGACGGATTATCTGGATAAGATGAAGGAATGTGAAGAAGAGATTGTAAATTATACCGTTGATCCGGATCAATATGAGCCGGATGATTATCCTAATGAAACTGTTATCACCGCTGATGATCCGTATCAGATTCATACTTTTCATGATATTAATGACTGGGATTACTTTAAGATTGATTTGAGTAATGTAGCTATTGGTACAACGGTAACTATTGAAACAAGGAAAAATACTGATTATTATCCCGGTGTGCATTTGCGTTATTATTTATCGCATGGCATGACAAGTGTAGAAATAAATGATGAATATGATGATTTTCCGGATTATTCATGGGTGCATGAAGAACCGGGTATTTATTATCTTCAAATTAACTCTAATACTGTTGGAGATTATATTATAGAAGTAAAAATAGAATAATCTGTTTTAATTCTATAAAAATTAATGATTATTTTAGGGATACTTATTATATAAAGCATCCCATTTTTAATTATTAAACTAAAAAAGTAAAAAATTAACCGCTGAGCACGCTGAGTAATCAGAAAAATAAATAAAATAATTTTTTTTGTGGCCTTGAGTCTTCTTTGTAGTAATCTTTCTCTGTGGTTTATGTGGTTTTAGACAATTAATATTTTAAAAAACCGTGAAAATCTTGATCTAAATATTGACAAAATTCAGATTCAAACATATAATCCCTCACTAATAAATTAATTTTTATAGAAATGTTATTAACATGTAGGTGACATATAATTTTAATGAGGAATAATAATGAAAGAATATGATTTTACAAAGATAGAAGAAAAATGGAAAAAATACTGGGATAACAATAAAACATTTAAAGTTACAGAAGATGATTTTTTTGATAAAGATAAGAGGATTTATGTACTCGATATGTTCCCCTATCCTTCAGGCAACGGGCTTCATGTAGGACATCCGGAAGGATATACCGCAACTGATATATACTCAAGATTTAAAAAGATGAATGGTTATAATGTACTTCATCCTATGGGATTTGATGCATTTGGACTGCCTGCCGAAAATTATGCAATAAAAACAGGCACACATCCTGCTGAAATAACTTATAAAAATATCGATGTTTTCAGGGAGCAGATTAAATCATTCGGATTTTGCTATGATTGGGACAGGGAGATTGCTACCTGTGATTCTGAGTATTATAAATGGACGCAATGGATTTTTTTGCAATTGTTTAAAAAGGGATTGGCGTATGAAGATAATGTAGCCATAAACTGGTGTCCCCAATGCCTTACCGGTCTAGCCAATGAGGAGGTAAAGGATGGCAAATGTGACAGATGCGATGCGGTTATCGAAAGAAAAAAAATAAGGCAGTGGATGTTAAAAATCACGGCTTACGCGGACAGGCTTTTAGAGGATCTTGACTTATTGGATTGGAATGACTCCATAAAATTAATGCAGGAAAACTGGATCGGCAAGAGTGAAGGTGCAGAGGTTGATTTTACGGTTGAGTCTACTGGAGACAATTTAAGAGTTTTTACAACAAGACCGGATACATTGTTTGGGGCAACATATATGGTGCTTGCTCCGGAGCATCCTTTGGTTTTAAAAATAACTACCGATGAATATAAAGCTGATATTAATAAATATATTGAAAAGTCTGCAAAAGAGTCCGATCTGCAAAGAACAGAGTTAAATAAAGAAAAAACCGGTGTATTTACAGGTGCTTATGCCATTAATCCTGTTAATAATGAAAGAATCCCGATCTGGATCAGTGATTATGTATTAATGAGTTACGGTACAGGAGCTATAATGTCTGTACCGGCACATGATGAGAGGGATTTTGAGTTTGCAAAAAAATTTAATCTTCCGATTATACAGGTGGTCAGCAAGGACGGGTCATTATATGAACTTGAAGAGGCTGAAACGGTTGACGGTATTGCCGTTAACTCCGGCGAGTTTAACGGTTTAAAAACTCCCGATTTTAAGACAAAAATAACGGAATGGCTTAGTAAACAGGGTAAAGGGAATAAAGCTATTAATTATAAATTAAGAGACTGGGTATTCTCCAGACAGAGATATTGGGGAGAACCTTTTCCTATTGTGCATTGTGAAAAATGCGGTATTGTGCCTTTAAAAGAGGAAGAACTGCCATTAATCCTGCCGGAAGTTGAGTCTTACAAACCTACAGGTACCGGAGAGTCTCCTCTTGCAGCTATTGATGAATGGGTTAATACTACGTGTCCTCAGTGTGGGGGGCATGCAAAACGGGAAACAAATACAATGCCTCAATGGGCAGGAAGCTGCTGGTATTATCTAAGGTTTATGGATCCTAAAAATGAGAGAGAGCTTGCAGGGAAAAAATCGGTAGATTACTGGAATCCTGTTGATCTTTATATAGGCGGTGCAGAACATGCAGTGCTTCATCTCTTATATGCAAGATTTTGGCATAAGTTTTTGTATGATATCGGTATTGTTAATACAAAAGAACCTTTTATAAAATTAAGAAATCAGGGGATGATTCTCGGTGAGAATGGTGAGAAGATGTCGAAGTCAAGGGGCAATGTTATAAATCCTGATGATGTTATTGCAGAGCATGGTGCCGATGTTTTAAGAATGTATGAAATGTTTATGGGTCCTTTAAATGTAGACAAGCCATGGAACACTCAAAGCATTTTTGGTGTAAGAAGGTTTTTAGAAAAAGTATGGAGACTCTTTGAAAAGCCTATTGATGGGAATGCTGTAATACCTGATGATATAGATAAATTAAGACATAAATCAATAAAGGTCTTAACTGAAAAGATAGAAAAGCTCGAGTTTAATACTGCAATAAGCCAGATGATGGTTTTTTTGAATGGATTACAAAAGGAAGAAAAGATTAATAAGGAAGTAATGAAGGATTTTGTTAAAATACTGCATCCTTTTGCGCCTTTTATTACAGAAGAATTATGGGAAATGCTTGGAGAAAAACCGTCTATATTAAATACAGAGTGGCCTTGCTGTGATCCGTCAAAAACGGTTGATGATATGGTTACTGTTGTTTTTTCTGTTAACGGCAAGGTTAGGGCAAAAGTAGATGTTGCAAAAGATATATCAAGTGAAGATTTAATCAATATGGCATTGGATAATGATAGGATTAAGGAATATACGGAAGGCAAACAGATTATTAAAAAGATTGCGGTGCCAAATAAGTTAGTGAATATTGTGGTGAAGTAAAAGCTTAATTTTGAAACAATAAACACTTTTTCCTATATTCTACTCCTAACCCCTCACCACTTTTTTAAAAGTGGTGAGGGTTGGTGAGGGGTGATAAATTTTTATAAAATTATTATAGTGTTAGTGTTTTTGTTTTCTGTAATATAGAAAGAAAATAATATCGGGGATAATTATAAGGAATGCGCCGATTATATAAGCAAGTAAATCTGATGTGCTGAATGTTGTACCAATGATGATTCGTGCAATTGCATTATGCTGTAATTTTAATATATTTATAAGGTTATAATACTGCCCGACTTCTACTGAAAAAGCAAAAAGAAGTACCCAGAAAACAACTTTAAAACGATCTATCTCAATAAGCATTCTAATAAAATAATAGATAAGCATAATGACAAGAATATCCCCTACAAAAGGGCGGATAAACATATCTTTGACAAAAAGCGCTATGTAAATTTCTATTATGAATATTATAATAAAGAGTATAAAATAAGTGCCGTTAAATTTAATTTTTGTTTTCATTTTTTTTATATTATTTTTTAAATAAAATTTATTAAAATTTCTTTAATCAACTTTTTTTTATTTCTTTTTTAACCGTAATTGACCCCTGTAAAATATTTTGTTATATTTTATATATTAATATAACTCCTTTTTAAGGAAAATCTATTTTTTATTTAGATAGATGTCTTTTTTAAATTTATTTTTAAAGGGCTTATATGTTTTTTAGAAAAAAACTTGCAGCATTAATTATAATAATTGTATCTGTTTTTTTAATCATAATTGGTGTTTTTTTTGGTGATTTAACAGAAGGTATATTGCAAAAAGCCATCAATCTATGTTTTGAATGCATCGGGATAGGGTAGTGTATAGATTTGTAAGGTTCTTGGTAAGTATTAAAATATTTATTCAAACTATTATTGCTCTAATTATTAATTCGGACTATTATACAATTATCAAATCAATAAAAAACAAAAAGGCATTAATAAGCCAATCCGGTATCAAGAGATTCTGTGTGCCTGCATTAAATTGTTATTCATGCCCGATGGCGGTTACTTCATGTCCGATCGGATCATTGCAGTTTTGGTTTAATGATTTAGCCCAGAAGATAAAATTTAAAGAGATAATAAATTTAAGCGGGTTGTATATTATCGGTATTCTATCATTAACGGGAGGTTTGTTCGGCAGGTTATTTTGCGGCTGGATCTGTCCATTTGGCTTTATACAGGATTTAATATCAAAGATAACCAGAAAAAATATAAATATTCCTAAGATATTAAGATCTCTTAGATATGTTTCATTGTTTGTTTTTGTGATTATTCTGCCTCTTTTTATTTTTGATATCAGATATATGGCGCCATGGTTTTGCAAGCTGTTATGCCCAGCCGGTACTTTGACTGCAGGAGTGCCTCTTATGGTGATTGATAAGAGTTTAAGGGCTTCCATCTCTGTAATTACTTATATAAAGATAACCGGGTTGATTATATTTTTAGTTTCTTTTTTTCTTTCAAGAAGGAGTTTTTGTAAAACACTCTGTCCTCTCGGTGCTTTTTGGGGCTTCTTTAATAAAATAAGTTTAATGAAGTTATATGTGGATAATAACACCTGTACAAATTGTAAGATATGCGAAAAAGTTTGCCCGATGAATATAAAATTTTTGAATAATAATAATTCTACAGAATGTATTAGATGCCTTGAATGTTTAAAAAAATGCCCTACTTCTTCAATAAAATTTGGTATTTATTACAATAACAAGAAAGGATAAATTTAATGAAAAAAGTCATATTTATTATAATTATAGTTTTATCTGTATTCTCATGCAGGAAGGAGAATACTAAAAGTATTTTTATAAAACCACTTGATTATACGGGAAAAGAAATAAGCTCTTACTATGAAGATAAAGATTATAGATTGATAATAATTAACTACTGGGCTACATTTTGCTCTCCATGTAAAAAAGAAATGGTTGATCTTAACATGCTTTATAATAATTATAATGATCAGGATGTTTTAATACTTGGCGTATGCCTGGATGGAAATAAAAAGATTTCATTAATGGAAAAGATTATTGCTTCTCTCAATGTAACTTATCCGAATATTTATGGTGTAGATAATATTTTTAATGGTGAAGAGATAATCGGTGTACCGGCTACATTTATACTGGATAAAAACGGCAGCGTTTTAGAAAGAATCGATGGAAAAAGGGATTATTCATATTTTGAAAATATAATTAAAAATAATTTATAAACTGCATTCTAATGTAAGTAAATCCTGTATTATCTTACAGATTTCATCATTGCAGGCAACAGCCGTTAGTTTTATGTTTAGATCAAATGATTCCGGGGCATTATCGATTTTAATCTTCCATGTATATGAGGATTTTTTATTGATACCTTCTATGGATAGATTTTTATTTTTAATAATGATATTTGATTTATCCTGTATTTTTATCTGTATCGGAGGGTAATCATTGCCGTTTAAATAAAAACCCTCTTTAGGTGAAAGTTTTATTATAAGGTTAATATTATTGCTGTCTTTTTCTAATTTATATTCAATTTTATAATAAGCCTTTGTTATTTCTTTAAAATTATCGTTTTTTACACATGATGCAGTATAAAGAATAATAATTAAAATGTATAAATTTATTATTTTATTCATTATATTTTTATTACGAATATCCTCTTTAAAAATAATTACTAAAAAGTTTAATTATTAAAAAAAATGATTAATTTATGAAAATGACTTTTTAGTCATTCCCCTCTTTTATAATTATGTCTCGGTTTATTGAATTTATTATTAAAATTCTTTTTTTGCGGGGGTCTTGCCTTATCTACTTTCATTACCCTGCCTTTAAATTTAGACCCGTTTAAGGCTTGTATTGCATTTTCCGCATCATCAGGATTTGTAAATTCTATAAAACCAAAACCTTTTCCTTCAATTATTTTTATAGATGCTATTTCTCCGTATTCGGAAAACAGCTCTTTTAGTTCATCATATGTTGTAGAATATTCTAAATTACCAACATACAATTTGTTTGTTTGCATCATTATCTCCTTAATGATTATATGTTTTCTTTAATGAAATCAATATCTTATTAAAGAGATAATGAATTTTTTAAAATAATATCTCTAAATAATAAAATAAGGATATTATTAAAGAAATATAAATTTTAAACATTTTAATATTTTTAATATTTGAATTCAATTAGAATTTTTTAATTTTTTGCAGTCGACACACGGGTAGTAATTAAATAATTATTGTGTATGATATTTAGGTCTTAATTCTTTTAATAAATCAGGAGCAGGGATATCAGTGACACGGTAAATATGTTTTAGCCAAAGATTATTATTTGATTTTTCCCAATAAGTTGTACCAATATCACCACTGTAAATCCACACCCTGTCATATAAATCCCAAAGAAAATATAAGGTATCTCTTGTACGGTATTTATAATCTGATTTGTATTCAACACTTATTATATTATTTTGGCTGTCTATGTTTATTATTTTAAATTGATTATAATGAATTACACCGTCATATCCGTTTTCAATTATAAGTAAATACTTACCGGATGGCGACTTAACCGGATTTTCCGGTGTTGCAAGTGATTTATTTATAAGATGGCTTCTATTTTCATATCCTGTGTTATTGTTATCCTTTTTATCGTCCCTTGTTAGTGTATGAATGGAATATACCAGGATAATTATTATTAATAAATTATATAATATTAATTTTATTTTCATCTTGTTTATCCTTATATTATACCTCGTTTTTTAATAAAATGCAGGAGGTGATAAATAAAAATATGAATAAATTTTATTCCCTCTAATTATTAGGATTCATAAATATTAGTTTTGTTGCATCTTTTATTATGAATTTTTTATTTTTTTACGGTTAAACCGATTGCAGGCATTTTTATCCATACATAATAATATGCTATTGTTATATACCAGGGGGATATAAAACTGTTTATGCCGTTTTTATTTATAATTGCATAATTGAATAGATCGAAAATAAATTGGATAAATAGGGGGACGGAGGCATTAAAGAACATTCATTATAAATGTAATTATTTATTGTGGTAAAGAAACTATAAGAGTAGATATTATGATAAATACGGATACAGAGTTATTAAATTTTTCGTTTTCTTTTAATAAAGCCGTTGTATGTAATGAGAATGCAAAGATACCCGCAAGACTCAACAATACAGAAAACAATAAAAATAAGTTATTATTTTTATAAAATAACATAACACCTAACAATATAAGAAATATAAGCGGAAAGTTTATTAATAATACTGAGTTTATTATATAAAGGCATAACAAAATTTTTTGCATATATCATTACTTATAATAAAAATTTCATTATTTTGATAATATTTTTAAAATGTTTAAAGTAATCTTTGGGAATATTTTTTTTAAATCGATGTTTTTATCTATTGCACCCATTAAGAATGCACCCTCAATCATTGAAATTATTATAAAAGCCCACGCATTACAGTCGATATCTTTTCTAATTTCTCCCCGCTTTTGGCCTTCATTAAGCATTTTTTCGTAGCTTAGTCTCATTCTTTTATATGAGTCTGCTATCCTTTCATGGATATCATTAAATTTTTTAATAGCTTCATTTAATAATGAATAGTAAATATAATAACCATCAAAATTTTCATTATTCTTTATTTTTTCCGGTAAAAAGCCGGTTATATCCAGGGGCATATTTTTTAAAATTTTTGTTTTTTCAGCGATTGTTGTATTATCATCTTCAAGAATATCACAGAAATTGTTTATGAATGAAAAAAATATTTTATCCATCATTCCCCTAAAAAGCTCTTCTTTGCTGGGGTAATGATGATAAAATCCGCCTTTTGAAACATCAGCTTCTTTTAAAATGTCGTTTAAGGAAACGCCGTCATAACCTTTTTTGGCAAAATTAATAAATGCTGTAATCATGATTTTTTCTTTTATATCCATATTTTTTTTATATTATTTCATAGTATAATTGTCAATTTGTTATATTGATTCTTTATCAATTACATTCAACTCCAGCACAATTTTCCCCCATCCTCCACATTGTATTCCTACATCGAAGCAGTTGGCCCTTTTAAATCTTATTTGATTCGGATCAATACCAGCAAATAACATTTCATTTGCAGTAAAAATCATCATAAGAGCAGAGTTTAATGAATATGAGCATATTTTATTGGGACTCATATTTGTTATTAAATTACCAACTGCATCAAAATAAAATTTATCACCTGTTTTATGTCCGCTGTTGCATCCATGAGACTCGATGACTTCCAGGACGATAAGCTTTTTAGATAATTGGTTTATTTTTGATATTATATCTTTATTCCTGGGATTATTTTTAAAAATGTTAAAGTCTTTGTCATTATATCCAAGACGTTTTTTTAATATGTTCATAATTCTTTCTTCTTTTTTCATTTTTTATTCCTTAAATTATTATTATATAAAACCGACCGGTCGGTCTTGTATAATAATAATTTATTATTCAATTTATGTCAAATTAATTTTTTATTTAATAATAAAAAGGAGCCCACTTAATAATTTATAATGGACTCCTTTATGCAATGAGGGTTATTATAAAATTTTTTATTGCAATTTGCTTTTAGTTGTTTTTTTGTTTTTCATTCTTCATATAAAATACATCATTTTTTTTATATAATAATATGATATATTTTTATTGTAAAGTGAGTTAATTTGATAATTGTTTACTTATAAATTAAAATATCTGTGTTTAAAGATGATATATGTGTAATAATATGATATTATATATTAACTTATTTTTTTATTTATTTATTAATTTTAATATCAATATTTTACACTATAATTATACTTTGATACTTTACAAATTATTATAAGATGATTTATTATGATTTTACAAAGAACATTATAGAAAATAAAGGAAATTTTTTATGGGAAAAAAGATTTTATTACTTTTAATGATTATTAATATTTGTTTATTTAGTTGTATATCAAATAAAAATAAAACTGACAATAAAAATATAAATGATATTGATAAGAATGATGAAAAAAATAATTATATCCAAAAGGGCGGTAAAGCTTTATACGGTCAATTAAAAGTAATCGGTACACAGTTGTGTGATGAGTCGGGAAAACCTGTACAATTAAGAGGTATAGGCTCACACGGTATCCAGTGGTATGGCCAGTTTATGAACAGCAAATCTATTGCATGGTTAAAAAATGACTGGGGTATTACTCTTACAAGAGCAGCCGTGATTGTAGAACCGGGATATAGCGGTTATGTTGAGAATGCTTCAAGCTATAGTAAGATAACAAAAGTCATTGATGCTGCCATTGAGTCGGAGATTTATATACTTGTTGACTGGCATGTATTAAAAGCCGGTGATCCCAATAAATATAAAAATCATGCAAAAAGTTTTTTTAAAAAAATTGCCCAGACTTACGGGAATGCTCAAAATATAATTTATGAGATATGTAATGAACCTAATGGCGACTATGTAAAATGGGACAATAAAATAAAGCCCTATGCTGAAGAATTAATTGCTTTAATAAGAGGTATTGATCCTGACGGGATAATTGTTGTTGGTACAGGCACCTGGAGCCAGGATATACATGATGCGGCAAAAAATCCTTTAAAACATGATAATATAATGTATACATGCCATTTTTATGCATATTCTCATAAAGAGTGGTTGAGAGACAGGATAGATAAATGCCTTAATGGTACATATGGTAATGCAATACCGATTTTTGTTACTGAATGGGGCACTACTGATTATACAGGCAATACAAATTATACGGAAAAAGAAACAAGGATCTGGATCGATTTTCTAAATAAAAGAAAAATCAGCTGGTGCAATTGGTCTCTTGCAAATAAAAGTGAAGGCTCAGCGGCTTTAAAATCCGGTGCCGGTATTAATGGCGGCTGGACTGATGATTATTTAACTGAATCCGGAATGTTGGTTAGGTCTTTAATTAAAGGCAAATAATGAATAAATACTACCGGAATAATAAAAATATTCCGGTAGCATAAATAATAAGGCTGATTTGGATTTTTATTGCCATTCAAATACTGATAAAGATCCGTATGCAGCAACATATACAAGATCACCATTAAAATCACAATTATAGACATTGTTAGATAATAAACCGTAATCTTTCAATTTATAATTTTGCCATGTTGTGCAATTGTCCTTTGATATAGATAATCCGCTTTCGGTACTAACATAAATAATACCGTTTGATATGTTCACGCTGTTTGTATAATCTGATGCAAGACCGTTATTATATGATGTATATGTTGTCCATGAAGCTCCATTATTATCTGATACTGAGAGCCCTCCTCCTAAATACATATTATTATATGTAGCGGCATAAATTTTACCTGAAGCAGCGTAAACTCCATTAATCCAGTCATTTGCAATTCCATTATTATTATTAAAATTATCCCAGGATAATCCTTCATCATTGGATATATATATGCCTTTTTCAGTTGCAATATATATTATGTTATTATTAATAAAAATATCATGCACCCAGCTTCCAAATTGGTGATTTGTCCATGATAAACAGTTATCTTTAGAAATTGATATGCCTGTTGATGAGCCGATAATTACTTTAGTATTATCAGCATAGATTTTATAGATAGAAGTTGATATTAATCCGTCCTCAGAAGTATAAATAGTCCAGTTATTGCCCTGATTATTTGATACTGCCAATCCGCCGCTGCCGTTACCGGTTGTGTTTATTGATCCGGTAAATATTGTATCATTGTATACAAATACATCTTTTACATTATTACCGCCTATTTTTGATATACCGTAATTTGTCCATGTTGCTCCATTATCATTTGATATATATAATCCATTATTTGTAGCAGTATATATACCGGATTTATCAACAAAAACCTGGTTTACCCAGATACCGTTAAATCTTTCAAATGAAGTTAGGTATGTTAATTCTTTAAGTGTTTGATCTGCAGGAAAGACATTGATTATCCCTACATAATATTGGGCAATCAACAAGGCATCAACAATATCAATTAATCCGTCACCGCTGACATCTGCAGCATTTTCATTAAATTCTGCAGCAGTGATACCGACATAAAATTGGGCGGTTATTAATGCATCTACGATATTAATAATACCGTCATTATTAGTGTCTCCCAATAAATTATTATTTGCAGATCTGTTTTTATCAGTTTGGGAATAAAGCAGTTTTTGATTGTTTACAAAATCAATATCTTCTGCCGCATTAATTAATCCATCTTTAGTCAGTAAATCATATTTACCTGCACCTTCACTGGTATCTTCTTTTTTATCATCTGTATTTGTAACAGACTGTATAGAACAAGAAAATACTGTAATAAACGTAATTAAGATTGTAATGATTGGACTCAATCTTTTTCTCATTATAGATCTCCTTTTTTATTTTTTATATTAGATGCATTAAATATATATTTGTTGCAAAATTAATTAATTTTTTTAATTTTAAAGTTAATTTAAGCGGTTTTTATAATAAGGATAAATTTTTGTTATATTAAAATAATATTGAAGTTACAGGACTTTATATTTTATGAATAACCATTTATGGATTAATATGTACCCATTATTCTTTTTATAGAATCAAGAAATTTTTTGACACTGGACTTTTTTTTGAACCACTCAATGGAGTCATTTTTTTTTGACTTCCAGAGTCTTTTGTCCTTTGTCAGTTCTAAATGTCTCATTTTTTACTCCCATCATTATATATACTAACCCTGTTAAAAAGGGTGTAGTATATATAAATTTCAGATTATTAACAAGATTAAATTATTATTTTTTTTATTTTACATATTATAGATATATTAAATTTGTATAAACTCATTATTATATTTTTTTATAAGATAAACCATAAAATATGATAAACCATAATATATAAAACACCTGTATATTTTAAATATTATACAGGTGTTTTATTAATAAAATTTACACTATTTAGAAAGGAGGAAAATGCGGTACAGGTGTTATATCGCTTCCATCAAATTTTACATCTTTTTCAATTACTAAACCTTGAAATTTAATTTTAATTTCATTCCATTCTTTTTCAGATGTGAATTTGAAAGATTTTATTTTCGCACCGTCCCAATCAAGCTTTTGTTTTTCTCCATTAATATAAATTTTTGCTCCATTTGGTAATGATATTTTTATAGTATATTTTTTAATCTTATCAAGATCCGCATATATAGACTTATCTGAGTCAAGGTATATGGTTGTTTTATATGCCTTGTAATCGGGATGGTCTATTTTAATCTGATATGAACCTTCCTTTAAATCAATCTTTGCCGGTGTTGAGCCTATTTTTTCATCATTTATGTATACTTTTGCATTTTTTACATTTGAATTAATTTCTAATGATAAAAGTTTTGATTTTAGGTTTACATGAATATCGCCGTCACCTCCTATATATTTCATTTTTTCCTGTTTGCAGCCTTTTTTATTGAATGTTAGTATGTATTCTACACCATTTTTAAAATTGATCGTTATTGGTGTTACATATGTATTTGAATCACCGTCAATAACTACATTAACATGATCAGGGTTAGAAGTTATATTTGTCTTTACATTAAAATTTTCTTTTTTTAGTTTTATATGAATATCACCTTCACCGCCTGTATACTCAATTGTTTTGGACTCATACCCGTTTTTTGAGAATGTAATCTTGTAAGTCTCTCCTTTTTTAAGTTTGACAGTAGCCGGTGTTTTAAATGAATTATCTTCGCCCTTTATTTTAACGTTAGCATTATCGGGGTCGGAGGTTATATCAACCTTAACATTGACATTTTCTTTTTTTAGTTTTATATGAATATCACCTTCACCGCCTGTATACTTAATTGTTTTGGACTCATACCCGTTTTTTGAGAATGTAATCTTGTAAGTCTCTCCTTTTTTAAGTTTGACAGTAGCCGGTGTTTTAAATGAATTATCTTCGCCCTTTATTTTTACATTGGCATTATCGGGGTCGGAGGTTATATCAACCTTAACATTGACATTTTCTTTTTTTAGGTTTACATGAATATCGCCGTCACCGCCTGTATACTCAATTGTTTTGGACTCATACCCGTTTTTTGAGAATGTAATCTTGTAAGTCTCTCCTTTTTTAAGTTTGACAGTAGCCGGTGTTTTAAATGAATTATCTTCGCCCTTTATTTTTACATTGGCATTATCGGGATCAGAGGTTATATCAACCTTTACTTTTTTAACTTTATCTTTGCCACTTAAATCTACATAGATATCACCATTACCGCCTATATGGCTTATAGTCTGGGATTTATAACCCTTTTTTGAAAATGTCATTATATATTTCTCACCCTTTCTCAGTTTTAGAGTTATAGGCGTTTTATAAATAAGAGAGTCGCCTTTTATTTGCAAAGTAGCTCCTTGCGGATCTGTATCAATATTTGTTATAACCTGCTGTGCAGCAAATATACTGAATGTTATAGATAAAATAAAAATTATAAGCAATAATTTAAAATTATTTTTCATTATAATTCTCCTATATTAAAAATTAAATTAATCACCGTTTTCTTTTACACTGATTAACCAGTTATCGGCGGCATTCCATGTAAATGCACCTACCAGATACTTATCGTCCGATGTTTCTATCCTTAACCAGACTGTATCTCCTGTATTTGCATCGATTGTCTCTCCTGTATTGCCTATAGAGTACACGGAAAAGCTGCTGTCGGGAATACTTGAGCCGTTTATATTAGATAATGAATCCCAATCAGGCTCTGTTGATAAATCGGGAGTTAAAACCGTGCTTTCTGCTTTAATGCTGAGAATACTTGTGCCTGAGTAATTATAGATTTTAATTTCATCATGGTTGTCTCCTCCGTCAGGATCCCATTCTGCATTTAGTCCGGAATCATCAGCGTATTCTATGACTGTTTTTTCTTTTATTTCAACATCACCTGCAACTATGCAGCCCTGTAAAAATAATAGTATAATTAAAAAAACAGTTAATATTCTTTTTGACATACTCATACCTCCTTATTTTTATGTTATGCCGGTATATCCGATAATTTTTTAAATTTAATTTTGCAGTAAATTAAAACCCGGTAATGATAATATTACATTTGCAGGAATTATCAATATACCGTTTGGCATAATCATACCTCCTTGTTTTTTTTAATTTTTTTGTTTACCGGATAAATATTATATCTGCTTTAATTGATTATCAAAAAAAAATTTTATTTTTACAGAAATTAAATCATTTTGTTTTTTCTGTAAGCCTTGTTTAAGGCTTTGTAAAATGTAAAAATTAATGGAACAAAAATTTGATGTGATTTTATATTAAAAGGGGACCTAAAATAATATTTAGGTTATTTTTCATGCAGAATTGTTTTTATAATTTTTTATTAAGGTTAATATCTTTTATTATATTAATCAATAGTTACTGGTTTTATTTACAGGAATTTTATATTAATCCTCCGTCCCTAAAAATATTATAAAAAATTCGTATTTTACTATTGACAAATTTTATAAAATAACTTAATATATAATTAAGTAAATTAAGTATAATTAAAGATTTTATATGGAAAATAGAAGCTATAATTTTGGTGAAAAGATCCGTAAGATTCGAGAAAAAAAGAAGAAGACTCTAAAAGAAGTTGCAGGTGAGATCGGTGTAAGTGAGAGCCTTATATCCCAGATTGAGACTAATAAGGTTTCTCCTGCAATCGACACTCTTTTAAAGCTTATTGATATACTGGATATCGATCTGGAATACATATTCGGTGATTTTAAAAAGAGTAAAAAGGTTAATATTATAAGAAAAGATGAAAGAAATAAGATCATAATGCATGACGTTGTTTATGAGCAGATATCCAAAACGGTTGGGAATGATGAAGAGCATGGTATAGAGGCTTATTACCTCGAGATAAAACCGGGCGGAGAGAAGGGCAGTAAAGAATACGGGCATAAGGGTAAAGAGCTGGGTATAATCATTAAAGGCAGGGGTGAGTTCAGGATTGGAAATAAAACTTACCTCATGGAGGAAGGAGACAGTATATCCTTTGCATCTGATCTGCCTCATGTTTTAAAGAATATAGGTGATGGTGAGCTTAAAGCATTCTGGGTTATTACACCGCCCAAGATGTTCTTTAAGGAAGTATAACTTATGAAAAAGAGGAACCACAGATGAACGCAGATTAACGCTGTGAATATTTAATTTAATTAAAATTTATTTTACTGTGTTCATCCGCGTTTATCTGCGGTTTAATTATTTTAATATAAAAAATTGATTAAGTTTTACCACGAAGGACATGAAGGACACGAAGTTAAGATTTAAAATTTAATTCTTTATGTACTTCGTGAACTTCAACGGAGTGAGTGGTTAATCACTTATTTTGTGTCTTCGTGACTATGTGGTGAGTAAAGAAAAGACTTATAATATATAAAAAAGGAGGAGTGTTATGGGAAAAACAATAACACAAAAGATATTTGATGCACATCTTGTTGATACACCATTTGAAGGAGTAAACGTTTTAAAACTTGATGCTGTATTTTGTCATGAGATTACAACACCGATTGCAATTACAGACCTTATGGTAAGGGGCAAGGATAGAGTTTTTGATCCTTTAAAAATAAAGGCTGTAATCGATCATGTTACACCTGCAAAGGATTCTAAAACTGCTGAGCAGGGTAAGATCCTCAGGGACTGGGCAAGAAGAAATAATATAAAAGATTTTTTTGACATAGGCAGGAATGGCGTCTGTCATGCAATTTTCCCTGAAAAAGGATTTGTCAGACCGGGTTATACAATTATTATGGGGGATTCTCATACATGCACACACGGAGCATTTGGTGCTTTTGCAGCCGGTATTGGTACAACGGATCTTGAGGTAGGCATATTAAAAGGAGTATGCGCATTTAAAGAACAAAAGACAATTAAATTTGTATTAAAAGGCAGACTGCAGGAAGGAGTTTATGCAAAGGATGTGATTCTTTATATCATATCGCAGATAGGAGTAAACGGTGCAACCAATATGGTTATGGAGTTTACAGGCCCTGTTGTTGACAGTATGAGCATGGAGTCCAGGATGACTCTCTGCAATATGGCAATCGAAGCCGGCGGTACAAGCGGCATATGCTACCCTGATATGACGACAGTTGACTACCTCTGGGATTTTATCAAAGATGAATATAAGTCAAAGGAAGACGCATTAAATGAATATAAAAAATGGGTAAGTGATGCCGGTTGCAGTTATGAAAATGTAATTGAGTATGATCTGTCAAATCTTGAACCCATGGTGACTTTTGGTTATAAACCGGACCAGGTTAAGAGTGTCAGGGAAATGGAAGGAACCAAAGTAGACCAGATTTACATAGGTTCTTGTACAAACGGCAGATATGAAGACTTAAAAATAGCAGCGGAAATACTAAAAGGCAATATGATAAGTAATAATGTCAGAGGCATTCTCTCGCCTGCAACACCAAAGATATATAATAAAGCTATGGAAAACGGGTTGTTAAAAATTTTTACGGATGCCGGTTTTTGTGTAACCAATCCGACCTGCGGTGCGTGTTTGGGAATGAGTAACGGCGTACTGGCAGAAGGCGAGTCTTGCGCCTCTACTACAAACAGGAATTTTTACGGCAGGATGGGTAAAGGAGGCATGGTTCATTTAATGAGCCCTGCAACGGCAGCTGCATCAGCTATAACAGGCAGGATTACAAACTCAAAACTTTATAAAGGAGGCAAGTAATATGAAAAAATTCGGCGGGAAGGTGTTGTTTTTAGACAGATCAGATATAAATACTGATGAGATTATACCGGCAAAATATCTTACAGAAATTACAAAAGAAGCTTTAAAACCATATTTACTGGAAGACTTAAAACTGGAAGGATTTTATCCTAAGCAGGATATTACAGGCAGGAAGGTAATTGTTACAAGAGAAAATTTCGGATGCGGCTCTTCACGCGAGCATGCTCCATGGGCTTTAGAGGTGAATGATATAAATACCGTAATTGCAATAAATTTTGCAAGGATATTCAGACAGAATATGTATAACTGTGGAATGCTTGCTGTTGAGTTGGATAAAAATATTATAGATAATATTTTTAATAAATACAGCAGTAATGATATAACAATTGATATTGATGTAGATAATGAAAAAATCATTATTAATGACGGCGGAGTAAAAGAAGAGATTGATTTTAAAATCGGCGGGTTTGACAAGGCGCTTGTTAAAACCGGCGGCTGGGTGGAATACGCAGATAAAAATTATTAAGATAATAATTTTATTTAACATGAGGCGTATTCATTGAGAATGCGCCTTTTTTAATTGGAGTCCTAATATATGATTTATAAATTTTACCGCAGAGTTCGCAAGAGACCGCTGAGATAATATTTTTAATATGAACTCTGTGTTCTCGTAGACTGTGTGAGAACTTTTTTTTTGACACGGATTAACTGGATTATCTGGATTAAAAAGTTTAAAAATTACAAAATATTTACTTATAATCTGTGTCTAGTTATTACTTATCACACAGCCTCTCGGTGTTCTCTGCGGTAAAATATTATTTTTGGATTATCCATAGGAATTTTTGACAGGAGATGCAATATGTTTTTTTATAGATTAAAAATCCACCAATATTTTATTTTGGCTTTTATAATAGCTATATGTTTTGGATATGTTTTTGTAGATCAGTATTTTATTCCCAAGGAATTTAGACTGGCGGCTTTCCTGACTATATCTTTAATTTTTTTATTAATATTTTTTATAATTGTGAAACCTGATAAGCCGTTTGCCCTGGCAAGAACATTGAGTCTGATATTGGGAGTATTTGATCTTACTGTAATAATCATATTTCATGTTATTATTACATTTGATGTAAGCTATAAGAATTTTATTATTCTTGCATCAGGGATTATTATCCCGTTTATTGCAGGAGCAGTTTATTTAATAATAAGAAAAATAAAGCCCCAGGAGTAAAAAATGGATAAAATGATAGCAATATTAAAAGGGGATGGTATAGGTCCGGAAATTATAAATGAAGGTGTAAAAATTTTAGATATCATTAGCCAAATTTATAATCATAAATTTTATTGTAAATATGCTGAGTTTGGTGCGAGTGCATATTTTAAAGAAGGATCTCCATTCCCTGAAAACACAAAAAAGATATGTGATGATGCTGATGCTATTGTAAAAGGCCCTGTTGGATTAAATGTTGCGGATATGAATAAGATACCTCAAAAGTTTAGACCCGAGGTCGGAGCGATACTGCCCTTAAGAGAAAGATATGAGACATATGTAAATTATAGACCCGTATATTTGCCGAAGGAGCTGTCTGATTATTCTCCACTAAAAAAAGAGGTTATCGGTGACGGTATAGATATAATGATGATAAGAGAACTTGTCGGAGGTATATATTTCGGCGAAAAAATAGAGGGCGGAGATACAGGCATGCAGTATGCTTCTGATAACTGTGTTTATAAAAGGCATGAAGTCCAAAGGATAGCCCATGCAGCGTTTAAAGAAGCAAGACTGAAAAACAGGATGCTTACCAATGTACATAAGGCAAATATACTTGCAACATCAAGATTTTGGTGTAGCATAGTTGATGATATAGCAGGAGAATACCCGGATGTAGAGTACAGGACAATGTTAGTTGATAATGTTGCATTCCAGCTTGTTAAAAATCCTGTTCAATTTAATGGTGTTGTTTTACTGGAAAATATGCAGGGTGATATTATCACGGATCTGGCAGGAGGGGTAATCGGATCTCTGGGATTAATGCCTTCTGCATGTGTAGGGCCTAAAAAAGGATATGTGGAAGCCTCGCATGGATCAGCGCCTGATATTGCTGGTAAGAATATTGCAAATCCGTATTCTATGATAGGGAGTTTTGCATTCTTACTGGAAAAACTATTTGGTTTAAAAGAAGAGGCTGATGTTATCTGGGAGGCTTTAATAAATATATTAAAAGAAGGCTGTGTTACGGCTGACCTTGCATCTAAGAATACAATAAAAGAAAATATTTTAAATACAAGCCGGTTTGGGGACAAGGTTAAGGAATATATAATAAAAAAATATAGTTCTTAAGGGTGGGGTGATTAAAATGGCAAAATATGAATTTAATGGTGATAAATATAAAAAAGCAAGCAGACATCAAAAAGAATGGGGAATTGCCCTGATAAATGAATTAAATCTATACGGCTGTGAATCCGTACTTGATCTCGGCTGCGGGGATGGTATCCTCACGGGAAAAATTGCAAAAGAACTTAAACATGGTAAGGTTTTAGGGATAGACTCTTCCGGCGGGATGATTAAGACTGCAAAAAAGCTTGAGTCTGATAATTTAAGATTTATCCGGATGGATATTAATGAATTTAATTTTTGTAATGAGTTTGATATTATTGTATCAAATGCAACACTGCACTGGGTAAAAGATCATAAAGGTCTTTTGAAGAGATCACACTCAGCTTTAACAAAGGGCGGGATGATCAGGTTTAATTTTGCCGGTGACGGTAATTGTTCAAATTTTTTTGATGTTGTAAACAGGGTAATGCATGAGAATGATTTTAAACATTATTTTATTAATTTTGAGATACCGTGGTTTATGCCGGGGATTAATGAATATAAAAATATAATGCTTGAAAGCCCTTTTAAAGATTATGAGGTTTGGGGAGAAAATAAGGACAGATATTTCAGCAATAAGGAAGAGATGATAAAATGGATCGATCAGCCTTCAATAGTACCTTTTTTAAATGAAATAAATGACAAATGTATTAAAAAAAAATTTAGAGATATGGTTGTTGATAGAATGATAAAGAAAACAATGGGCACAGACGGCAAATGTTTTGAGACATTTAGAAGGATAAATGTTTATGCAAAAAAGGAGTCATAAGATGAATAATGATAATACAACACCCCATGATGCAGTTTCTTATGATAAAAAAGTAAGAGCTACAATCCCATTTTATGAAATCTTTCATTCCCAGACAATCGATCTTGTTAAAACTGTCAGGCCAAATCCAAAACTCTGGCTTGATACAGGATGCGGTACCGGTTATTTAGTAAGAGAAGCTGTTAAGATATTTAAAGATACAAATTTTATCCTTGCAGATCCATCAGACCGGATGATAGATGAATGCAGGCAAAATTTACAGGGCATGCAAAACATCAGTATTTTTGAGCCTGTTGATACTGTTCGTTTAAAGGATAAGATTAAAAAAAATACAGATGTAATAACTGCAATCCAGGCTCATCACTATTTAAATGAAGATGCCAGGATTAAGTCCACAAATGTAATATATCAGCTTTTAGAGGATAGAGGTTTGTATATAACATTCGAAAACATAAAACCTGATACATACATCGGTATAGATTACGGATTAAAGAGATGGCTGGATTTCCAGATTGATAAAGGCAGGTCAATAGAAGAGGTAAATAATCATAGGTTGAGATTTAATACAAAATATTTCCCGATTACAGTTGAAAAACATATAAAAATTTTATATGATGCAGGATTTTCTGCTGTTGAACTTTTTTGGTTTTCATACATGCAGGCCGGCTTTTATGCTGTAAAATAAAAAAATATCCTGATTTCAGGGGAAGATACCACGGAGACGCAGAGGGACGGAGGTTTACAGAGTTTTTGTTTGGGTTAGAAGGATTGCAATGCAATAGGCTTTAGTTAGTAAGCTGTATGGAGTTGTATAAATATAGTTTGTTTATGAAGATGCTACGGAGACGCAGAGGGAGGAGCAGGACAGAGTTGTGAATTTATTTAATAAGGCTTTTTTTAAAGAATATTAATGACATTTTCTATTTTAACCTCTGTGTGACTATGTGGTGGTATTAAAAAACAACTCAAAATTTGTGATGAATAATTAAAAAGGATTAATAATATGGAAAAAAGAGAAAAAAAAATTGTTTTTATCATATGCCTTGGGCATTTCTTATGTCATGCTTATATTTTAATTTATACGGGGGCTTTAAGCTCAATAGAAGAAACATTTAAGGATTATATTTTCATTTTATTCGGCAAGCAGATATCATTGATTTCTATAATCGGTACTATAAGTTATTTATTGTTTGGGATCGGTTCTTTACCGGCAGGATTATTTGCAACCAAAACAAATGCTAAATTAACATTGAAGATGTTTTATATATTCAGCGCTGTTTCATCATTGCTTTTAGGAATCTCGATTTATTTTAGGAATATAAATGCCTTTGGCATACCTTTTTATGTTATTTTATTTGCAGCAGGGCTTCCTTTACTTGGATTATCAGCAAGTTTATATCATATTTCCGGATTAACTTTGATCAGTCATGGTATAAAGGTTAAGGGAAGAGTTCACGGCATCCATGGTGTTTTCGGCAGTTTAGGTATTGCATCAGCTCCTTTTATTGCGGGATTAATTACATCAAAATTTGACTGGCGTGTTATATATCTTATAATGACTATACCCGGGTTAATAGGTTTTTTGTTTTTATTTTTTGACAGGGACATACCTGAGTCCCATGTTGATTTACATAATGAAAAAAAAGGCAATAGTACTTTTACCATTACATTTTTTATAATATTTTTAGTAGCAATGGGTATAAACGGTTTTATTTATAGAGGCTTTTTAACTATATTCCCGACTTATATTAAAAATAATTTTACAGGTGTTATTAATATGGATCCAAGATTCATAGGCGGTATCATTACTTTTGCGATACTGATATTTGGTACAATCGGACAGTATGCAGGAGGTCATCTATCGGATAAGATTAAAATGCTGTTTTTATATCTGATTATTATTATTTGTTCGATTCCATTTATGTTTTTTATCGGGGCATCTAAGGGTGTTTATTTAATCATTACATCAATTTTGTTTACATTATTTCATTTTGCCATTCAGCCTGTTGAGAATCATATGATTTCCGTGTATTCACCGCCGAAGATTGTAAGCTCAATTTACGGTATGAAATTTATTATTACATTCGGTGTAGGCTCACTTGCGAATACAACCGTTATAGCAATTAAAGATAATGCAAGTATTAATTACGGATTTTATTTTCTCGGTATTTTAATAGTAGTATCATCGGTTATAATTATATTTTTAAATATTATGTATAAGAAAAAAATTACCGTGTGAATAAATCGGATTTTTATTATAATTAAATCAGTATTAGTAAAAAAACCGGGTGTTTTTTTAAAAATAATAAATTTATTTTTAAAAATCACAGAAAAATAAATACATATAATTTAATTTTTTTTCTTTATATTCTTTAATATTCTCTGCGATTTCTACGTCCTCTGTTGCTTTTTTATACATTTAGAATTTGAATTTATGAATTTTTAATTTGTAAATAATTTGTAATATAATGTTGACATATAAACAATTTATATATAATCATTTTAGATGATAATTAAAAAAAATTAATTTTTAAATTTTGATTTTTTAATTAATTTTGGATATGATTAAAATTCAATAAAAAATAAGGATTTATTATGGGCATAGCTTTTTTAACAATATTATTAATAGCTTTTTTTATAGCATTTGTTGTAATGATGAATAAATTTTATGAACGTTTTAATAAAGACGAGAAAAAAATTAGAGAGCTTGATATTAAAATAAAAAGGCTGTTTGAAATAATAGAAAATTCCGTTATTTCTAAGAAAGCAATTAAAAAAGAAGAACTGGCGGCAAAAGAAATTACTCTACCTGATGAAAAAACGGTAAAACCTGAGGAAGCCGTCGTTAAGAAAGAAGAAAAGGAAAAAATTAATGAAGAAACCCTGATTAAAGAAAAGCCGCCTGTAAATATTCCTTCAAAAAGTGCTGTTAAAGAAAAACAGCAGCAGGTTAAAAAACAGGAAACAATACAGCAAAAACCTCCTGTAAAAAAAGAAAAGAAAAAAAATGAATTCCTTGAAAAGTTCGGTACCGTCTTTATAGAAAACTGGATAGGCATAATAGCGGCAGTTCTGCTTGTAATCGGGCTATGTACATTCGGGATATATGCAGCATTAAAATTTAAACCTTTAAGCAGATTTTTTATGCTTACCGGAGTGTCCGTATTATTAATGACTGCCTTTTTTATTTTATACCGTATTGAGATATGGCGTAAACTGTCATTATGGCTTAGAAGCAGCTCAGGTGCAATCTATCTTTTTGCCTGTGTCGGAGCAGGCGGCATACCCGGACTGCAATGGATAACACCCGATATAACATGGATTAATTATCAGATACTTGCTTTACTTGTTTTACTGACAGGCATCATCTTTAATATTATACTTGCTTTTGCAGGGGGAAAGCAGGTATTTGCTTCGCTTCATGTACTTTTAAGCATAGCGGCAATCTGGACGGCTCCTATTGATCTTATACCAAAAGAATACCAAATAATAATTTTATGTATAGCCCTCTTTATTACAGTAGCCGGAGTACTTTTAACTTACAGGGAAAAATGGGAATGGCATTTATTGCTTACTACAACCTGTTTTTTTGCCTATCTTGTTTACTGGAAATTTAATATCCCTTATATTGTAAATCTTCACAGGAATGTCGGGATGGGAGCAATTTCGATTGTGAGTCTATTGGCCTTGCTTGTCTATTACCGTAAGTCATATATAGATCAAAAATTCAGCCCAATATTATTGATAATACATCTTTTAAACTGGTCATATTTCGGCATCGGCTTATTAATGCTTGCTTACGGCATAAAATGGGTTGCAGTGTTAATCGGACTGGGAGCAGTCGTTATATTTTTAGTTGCAAGGTATGCAAAGTATTTAGGTATAAGATGGCTCTATATTACGGATACTCTGATTGGATTGCTGACGGCATTAATTGCCGTTGTTTCATTATTTCAATGGGAATTTCCTGTATTCCCAATATCTGCAATTATGTTTATTGTTGCCGTTATCTATTCGGTGATAATGCTTATAGAAAGAGAAAAAAGGCTTTTTAAAATCGGTATATTACTGCAAAATTTAATTGGAATATCAGCGGTTATTATAAACTTTTTTACTCTAAATGATACGGATAATTTAATTCTTTCATACAGGCATTCTCTGATATTAATAATCTTAACTTTTATTGCTGTTTTATTTAAAATTTTTGTACTGGCTAAAAACAAAGATCTGCTTGATTATGCTAAAACCGGATTATCCGATAAAATTACGATTAAATATAATGCAATATTTTTAGTATTTGTTTCATTAATGGCAGGTTTTAATGCATTTATGTTAGTAATGATTAATAGATTGACCTGGTTGCAATTAATAAAACCGGAATATGTTTTATTAATTTCTACCCTTGCATTCTTATTCACACGAAACAGGTTAGAGTCTAAAACTTTATATGTTTTGGACATTGTGCTGTCGCAGGCTTTATGTTATGCATCGATAATTCTCCTGTTTAGATGGGATGCAACTCCTTTTATTATAATTGCAATAATATTCATGGAGTCAATAGCATTCACATCAATGATGCTTATTAAAAAAGAAGAAAAGCTGGCACAAGCAGGCATAATACTGCAAAATATTTTGAGCCTTATATTAATAGTAATAAATTTTACTACGGTAAGTACAACAAACAATTTTACGATCTTTAAGAATTCCATTATTCTCCTGATATCTGCGTTGGGATCCTGCGGTTTTTACATATTAAACATAAAGAGCAATAAAAATGAGGAGAATGATCTTGCGCAAAAGAGAGGAATTAGATTTGCCTGGATTTATTCTGCAACAGTATGTATCTTGTTAATAGCAGCCGTAATACTGATGCTGTTAAGAGAGCAAGCCTGGATGCAGAAAATCAGGCTTGAGTATATTTTACTGTTGTCGACACTGTCATTGATCTTTATAAGAGGCAGTGTAAAATATAAGATTATAAATACAATCGATAAACTCATTGCTCAAATAGCTGCATTTACCGCAATCATACTATTATACAGGTGGGGGAATGTACCATATGTTATTACTGCTGTGATACTTTTAGAGACTGTTATTTTTTATATAATGAATATGATAAAAAAAGAGAAAATACTTATCGGCATCGGTTATATTCTTTTAAATCTTATGATTGTTATTTTACTGGTTATATTTGCATCCTTATTTGATGATTACATGATATATGATATTTATAAGATATCTGTTATTCTCTCGGTATTTATTGTTATATTGGTATTATTAAAGATTATTATAAATAAATTTATGATAAAAATTTTTGAGAATGCAGAATCAGATAAATCGGTTTCAGCATTTTTAAATATAAATTTTAATATTCTCGGTTTTTTAATACCCATGATAGCCCTGTCAATTTATGCATTTATGTTTCATAATTTGCCCTGGATTAAATTTAAATACATTGGTGCAGAATACCTAATGCTTATTCCTTTATTATTTTTAATTATAATAAGAAAAAAATTCCAGTTTAACGGGCTTGGACTGGGATTAATCATATTGATTCTTGTTATGCATATTACTCAATGGTATAACCTGTACAGGTTTGATTATAAAATTTATCAAACTGCCTTATATACTCTACCCTTGTTCATTGTTTCATTATCTGCTGTAAGATTTTCATTTATCGAAAAATTAAATAAATATATTAAATGGTTCGGTATTTATCTGTTTTTTATTCATCTGTCATTTATAATCTACTTCATTTTAAAACCGGTATCTACCCTGCTGCCCAGTATAGTCTGGCTGCTTTTAGCTCCTGCTGTTTTAGAGTATGCTGTAATATTGCGAAATATTTTTAAAGAAAGCATTTTGGAAAAAGGAAAGAGCGATTTGTATTTAATTCATGCAGCATACGGTTTAATAATTGCATTCCTGATCAGGCATATACTCGTGCATATGCAGCCGACTCAGCCTATATGGATATTTAAACCGAGACTGCTTATCGGATTACTTGCATTAGCAGTTTTTGCTTATATTTTGTTTCATAAAAAACCGAAGGCTGATCCGTATTACAAAATATATGAGTATATAAACCCCTTATTTTTAGAGTTAATCATTGTTTTTTCCGCCTTCACAGTATTCCTTGAAGTAAAACAGATATATCATCCTGTCATATGGATTGCAGGGAGTATAATATGTTTTATCATAGGCTGCATCTCAAAGGAAAAATTTAAGCGGTTAAAATTTTATTCTTTACTGTTATTCTGGGCAACTGCAGTGCATATAGTATTCATAACAAGCAGGTACAACACAACAAAGATTACAAAATTTGAGTGGGAATGGTTTATAGCTGTTTGTGCAATCTTTGCTCAATTTATTTATCTGGTAATTTTTCATGTAATGGGCGGATTAAAGGATATTGAAACGCCTGCTTCATTAAAATTTTTAAAATCAATCTCAAAGGTTATTAATATAAAACCGAATCTCTGGATATATTTCCCTCTATTCATATCCATCGGATTATTCATTTATTTTTCATTCCCGCGTTCGATACTTGCGCTGCTGTACGGCATCGAAGCATTCAGCATATTCTTATTAAGTGTTATCCTGCGTGAGAATACTTTTAAATACATATCCTATTTCGGTATTATAGGAAGCGGTGTGCTTTTGATATTCTATAATCTGCCTCATAAGAATATGCTTAATATATCGATTGTATGTATAGGCATATCCTTAATAATGTTCGGCATGCATGCAATCTATAAGAAATATAAGGGAAGGTTTGTAAAAGATGAAAATAAAGATCCTGTTAATAAGGCTTAGTTTTTTATTATTGATATTACTGGCAGGTGCAGTGCTTACTGTTGTTATATACAAGAAAAAAATACAGACTCAGTATGATTCTACACTGGCTCCTGCTTTCCAGCTTTTCGGAGGAACAACAAAAACAGTAAACAGGATTTTTTCGAGAGCAATACCTGTGGATGAGGTTGATGAAAGAGAGTTTGGGAATGAAATTGCAAAAAGATACGATGAAAATACTGATAAAGACAGTCCCGATTATAAATATTTAAATAATTTAATAATAAATTTAAGTAAATATAAAAAAAAGCCCTTTAAATACAGGGTTTATCCGATTGACTATGATTATCCGAATGCATTTGCTATGCCGGGTGGGGTGATCCTTGTAACAACAGGCTTGCTTGGATCACTTGAGACGGAAGGCGAGCTTGTCTCAATACTTGCACATGAGATGGGGCATATTGAACTGTCTCATTGTTTTGACCTTGTGAGATTTGAGCTTTTAACTAAAAAGATAGGTGATGAATCAATAGGATGGCTTGCGGATTTTGCAATCAATCTTTTATTAAGGGATTCTTTCAGCAAGACTATGGAAAATGAAGCGGATGAATTTGCATTTGATTTAGTTAAAAAAACAAAATATGATCCGATGTCTTTAGCAGATTCATTTAAAAGACTTGAAGAATATGTTGAGAAAAATTATTATTATAATGACGATGAGGAAAAGCATGCGGATCCGGTTAGAGATTATTTTATGTCACATCCGCCGTTAAAATTAAGAATAGAAAAATTCAGCTCTGATGCCGTCGTATGGTGGAGAATGCATTCTAAAGAAAAAAGATATTTGGGTAAATTAAATTTAAAAGAAAGGATATCGTATTATATAAAGGATTTTGGTATTGAAGAATGGATAACAAAAAATTGAAAATTTTATTTAATTAATAATTATTATTTGGTATAATGCATGACAAGTAGTAAAATTAATAAAGTATTTATATTCTATTAACAATTTTGGTCTTTTATTAAATTTACCATTTTTAATATGGACGAAAAAGTGGAAATAAGCAAAACCAGAAAAAAGAATGAGACAATAAATAATATTATTGATGCAATAGTTTCAAGAAATCATTTTTTAATACTTGGACATAAGAATGCAGATGAAGATTGTATCGCCTCTATGGTTGCAATAGCACTATTGATAAATAAGTTTTTTAAGGATACTAAAATTTTTTTAGGCCAGGTAGTACATGAACACTTTTTATATCTTTTAAATATCTGTAAATTTAATTCTATACAGGTACTTGACAGCAGTACAATAAAAAATGAAGAAATTGATACAATAGTAATTTGTGATACTCCAAAACCTTCAATGATTGATCTGGATGATTATATAACAACATTGATGTCAGATCAAAGTATATTAAAAATTGAGATAGATCATCATCTGGGAGCGGACAGCATGAATATCGGAGATGAGGGTTATTGTCTTATTAAAGAAGCTTCATCATCCAGTGAGCTTGTAGGACAGATAGGTTTAAGGATAAATAAGAAAAAGAAATTGTTAAAAAAATACCATATTGTTGATTTATTTAGCAGAAATATTGTTCTTTCAATTTTATCCGGCATCTTGGGTGATTCTAAAATGGGTAAATATTTAAAATCAACGGAAGAAAAAAGATACTACCAGTTGTTTAGCAAGATGTTTGATGCTATGCTGATAAAAAAAACACTTAAGGTCACTAATTTTTCAAATAAAAAAGAAGTATTTGAGCAGATAGAGAGTTTTTCTAAAAATGAAGAGGAATGCTACAATTTTTTCTACACTAAAAGAAAATTCTCTAAATCAATTGGCTACATAGTAATGAATGAGAATGAAATGACGGATTTATCAAACAAATATGATAACGATATAATAGTACCTGTATCACGTGCAGTAGCAGATGATCTTGCAGAAGAAGGCGGTAAATTCGGGCTTGTTGTTTTTTATGATGTAATGGGTAAAAACGATCTCATACAGTTTAGAATGCGGAGAAGCAGAAATTACAAAAAATTTGATCTAAGGGAACTTATACCATATTTTCACATTAAAAATGGTGGTGGACATGAAGGTGCGATAGGCTTTAGATTTAACAAAAGCGAGATTGAGGATCTGGACTTTTTTGTTTGCTGGTTAATAGACAGCATAGATGTAAAAATAAATTAATTAGCCCGCATTTCTCACAAGCCTTTGGCCTGCAACTTGTATCTTTCACCCTGATAAGTATTTACTCCCACTCTCGATTCTCACATAGCGCAACTATGCTCCGAGTCTCGTTTAGTCGTAAATCCTTATCAGAGCAAAATCTACGGCGCTTCGACTCAAAGTTTGTGATAAATGCGGGCTAAAGCTTATTTAATTCCCAATCGTAATTTAAAAATTTTACCTTATAATTTTTATATTTATCAGATATTATTCCTTTATTTATAAGCCATTCCAAAGGTGTTTTTTGAAAATCACCTTTAAACCACATAAATATCTTTGATAGATATATTATTCTGTTATTATTGTCAATTTTCATGCCTTTATCTTCATTATTTATAAATTTATATAATTGATCATCAAGCTGTTTATATAATTCTTTTGATGTATATGCTTCCATCCTTAAATTTGGGCAGCTTAATGCTGCACAAACAATTGCAAAATGTATCCTGGGTTCTTTTAAATTTTTTCTCAATATCTGATGTTCTATTTCATCAAGGGTTACTTCTTTTTTGCAGACTGTACCTGCTGGCTGCTGCCAGACATTTTTAATAATACCGTTTAGATCGGTTAATTTTTTTATTCCAGGATTTTCTACAACCTTCAATATCGTTAAATAATTATAAACATTTATCCAAAATGCTATTTGAATATCTCTGGATTCATTCTCAACCGAGGGAAGATTTGCAAGTTTATATTTAAGATGTATAAATTCCTGGTTATTTCTTAAAGCATCATAGTCCACAACCGTTAATGATATTCCTTTTTTGTTACCCTGTTTAACATGTTGCCTTAATATGTTATCATACTGCTCAGTCCATTTATTAATTTTTTCATTAGAGTATAATAATACTGAAAAAAATAATGCAATAAACATTATTAGACATTTTAGTTTCATAATTATTCTACCTTTCTATAATTATTGTAAATTAAGAATTATTTTAAATCAATAAATTTACATTGATTTAATAAAATTATAAAATTTATTATATTTTGATAAATGATTATTAATAAAAAAATATTTTTTAAATTGATTATAAATTTATTTTCTGATAGATTTAGTTTATATAAGTAGTCTGGAGTTGTTTTTTTATGTTTAGCAATATAGGTTTAGTTATAGTAGATATGCAAAAATATTATTTAAGCAAAGAATCAAATTTTTATAAATATAGTGTATCAAAACGTGAAAAAGTAATGGATTATGTTTTAGAAAGAAGCAGTAGTATTGTAATACCAAATATTGTAAAACTTATAGAATTTTTTAGAGAAAATAAAGCTCGGATTATATATTTAAGATTATGCGGAAATGATCCTGACAGGAAAGATCTGCATAGATATTTTAGATACAGTTATCTTAATGGTTTGAATGCCGGTTATAATGATGTTTATCCTCTAAATAATGATTCTATGGCTGATGTTGTTGATGAAATAAAACCGTTAAAAAGTGATGCTGTTTTTAATAAAACAACTTTTAGTGCATTTACTTCTACATCAATTAATGATTATTTAAAAGAAGCAGGTATAGAATTTTTAATATTCACAGGACTTGCAACCAGTCAATGTGTAGAAACAACTGCAAGAGATGCCTCTGATTATGGTTATACTATTATTCATATTGAAGATGCGCAAACAGATTATAGAGAAATTGATCATAAATGTTCATTATTCTCATCAGCATCTGTTTGCGGCAACTGGATAACATCAACGGATTTTCTTATAAATAATTTTAACACTTTTATAAATGAGATAAAAGCCATAGATAGAGTTTAAGGCTTCATAAAAAATATTATTTAAATTATTGTAATAATCTTATAATTAATATACAAATATTTGGCTCATATTCATCATAGTAATCATCATCACCGTAATATTCATCATCATAATATTCATCGTTATATTCATCTTCACCATAATATTCATCTTGATCTTGTGTATCGTCATCTGATATAAATTTATAATACTCGCTTTTACTGGATGTATCTTTATTATTTATACTGTTAAAAGAATCACCGCTGTAATACATAAATGCCAAATTGTTTTTTTCACTAATACAAAAAGCGGAGATGAAACCTAACTCTGAAAATTCATCTGTTACAAGTTCCGGTTTACCGAATCCTTTATTGAGATTTTTTCTGTTGGCTTTATATACAATATTGCCTGATATAAAATATATGGTTTTTTCATCATTAGTAAGCCAGCAGCTGATTACATCTCCAATATCATCTGTTGATACTCTTACAGGACTTGGTGTATTAAATTTATTTCTTCTACTGTTTCTTTGAGAATAATATACGATATTGTTTCTTGTAAAATATATCCTTAGTCCATCCCCTGATATCCATGGATAGGCATCAGGCTCACCGTCTGCATTTAATTCATCAAGTTTACTTATTTCAAAAGAATCATTTTTGCCGATTCTGTTGCCGATATAAAGGTCGTTGTTTTCCCAGGTATTATTTAAGCTTCCTGTAAATACAATTGTTAACTCATCATCCGTAACAGATATTTGTCCGGCTAATTTATGTTCATCATTTGGATTTAAATCAAACCTTTCAAGCTCTTCATATTCACCATTATTTTGTAATTGATAAACAATTACTACACCGCAATCTCTATTAACATCATAACCTGAAAAATAATATTTTTCACCGTCTTTTGATAATTCTCCCGGATCTACTTCAATATTGCTTCCGCCTCGAATTATGTTTAATAATTCGAAAGTTTTATATTTTTCTGTTTCCTGTGAATTTACTTTTAAGAATGGTATTAATAATATAAAAATAATAAATACTGATTTATTAATTGCTTTTCTTTTCATTTTATTTCCTTATTTTATAGTATAATATAGATATTATATCACTATATTTAATTAAAAAAAATATTATATTATTAAATCAAAAAAAATTATTTTGCATATGATCTGCTGTATTATTATAATTTAGATTATAATTTTTTATATAAATATAAAAATCACTTTCATTCCCGTTAAATATATTGATATCAACAAATCCTTTTATACCATTAACATAGCCTCTGCAGTTATACTGCCAGAATAGCCAATTAATCATGTCCGGTTTTTTAAATAAATCTCTTATCCATATTTTATAATCATTAAAATCATTATTTATATATTTTTTATAAAATTCATAAGTTACATAAAGTACAGGTTTCTTTTTATAATGTTTTTGGATAATATTTAAAAATTTTTTTATTTCCATCATAAACTCATATTTATCAGGTCTGTACTCGCTGTTCCCCCCAAATTCCAGATCAACAACAGGAGGGAGACAGTAATTTTCCACAGGGACAATATTAATAAAATTTTCAGCCTGTTTATCACCTGATATTCTCAATGAATAAAAATGATATGCACCTCTTAATAATCCGGCTTCTTTTGACTCTTCCCAGTTTTTACTAAATTTTTTATCTATAAAATCATCACCTTCAGTAGCTTTAATAAAAACAAATTTATATCCTTCATTATAAACTTTTTGCCAGTCGATATCACCCTGATAATGTGAAATATCAATGCCTCTTACCGGATATATTTTACTGTCGGGATAGTTAAAACAAACTATGCCGTTATATATAAGAATAAACAGAACAATACATATTAAAATTAATAAAAGTAAAGTAAATAGAAAAAAATTTTTTCATTTAAGATCCTATTAGTTAGTAATAATTAATTTGATTTAAGAGTAATAAAAAATTATGAAATTGTTTTGAAATAAATGTGAAATTAATATTAATATTTAAAACTATATTGATCTTCAAGAAATAATTTTAAACAAATATCAACTGTTTCAGGATCATACAGGAGGCCTTTATTTTTCTTGATTTCTTCTAAAGCTATATCAATACCAAGAGCTGGTCTGTAAGGTCTGTTGGAAGCCATAGCCTCGACAACATCAGCAACAGATAAGATTTTTGCTTCTATAGAGATGTCTTTTTCTGTTAATCCTTGCGGATATCCTGACCCGTTAAGTCTTTCATGATGCTGTAATACAATATCTGCAATTGGCCATGGAAAATCTACATTAATCAATATATCGTAGGCTACTTTTGGATGTGATTTAATAAAATCAAACTCAACATCCAATAATTTACCCGGTTTATTTAAAATTTCTGCAGGTATATAAATTTTACCAAAATCATGAACAATACCTGCCATCCTGATACTCTCTATCTGGTTTTTTGACAGTTTCATTTGCATTGCAATTGATCTTGCAAGGTCAGAAACCCTTCTTTGATGACCGGCTGTATATGGATCTCTTTTTTCGACAGTGAGCACCATTGTTTCTATAAATCCGCTCATGGCTTTCCGCATGATTTTGACATTGTTTGCTAAAATATCTTTTTGTTCATTTGTTTCTTTAAATAAAAGAGCATTATGAAAAGATGATTGAATAATTTCTGACAGAGAGCTGTAGATATTTTTTTCATAATAATTGCTTATTTCAAATATAATATATCCAAAGTTTTTTAATCCTTCTACAATATAAGAATATCGTTTTTTTTTCGGTAATAATTCTTTCTTAATAAGTTTATTAGCATCAAATATAATTTCATTGTTATTATCATACTTTATTATTTTATCATCAATACATGCAAATAATAGTTTAGATTTCTTTTGATTATTGTCTTTGCTATTAATATATAAAAAAGTATAATAGCTTTTAATACCTATTTCTTTTAATCTTAAAATAAGTAAATCTATTTGTTCTTTGATATCTGTTTTTACAAGAAGCTCTTGGCTTATTAGTGTTAGGGCATCATTGTCCTTTAAAATTAGTGAATTTATATACTTCTCTTTTTGTATAGTTTTTTTACTGATTATTTTACTGGATTCATTACATATTTCTTCTAAATAACTTTTTTTATCAATATCATCTATATTTTTAACAATACTATTTCTTATAAAATAAATTATTTTTGTAAAATAATAAAAATCATTATTGTTTATAAATAAGTAATCAATTAGTTTATTAAAAGAATTAAAATATTCTATATCATTTTTCATTGTCAAACACTTTAAAAAATTATCAATTACATCATTGATCATTTTATCAATTTTTATTAATAAGTATTTTTCAATATCATTGTTTAATTCTTTTTTGATTATTTTTTTTAACTGATCTTTTTCGTTATTTTTATTGGATAATAAAAGTTTTACATTTTTTTCGTTATCATTTTTTTGTTTACTGGTGTTTAAATATTGAAAAATACATCCGCATGATTCTCTTATAATTAAATTTGTTTTTAAAATATATTCTTTATCTGTTTTTTTTTTATTAATTTGGTCCAGTATAAGTTTTACCGATTTTATACCTATATCATATAGAGGCTGATTTACGGTTGTTAAGGAAGGATTAATATATTTTGATAAATCGATGTTGTCAAAACCTGTTACAGCGATATCCTGTGGTACTTTGATTTTCCTTCTATTTAATTCATTAATTGCTCCTACTGCCATATAATCATTTGCTGCTACAATAACATCCGGTTTAATTTTTATTTTATCAAGGAGTTTTTTTACGGCATTAACACCCGATATTATCTCAAAATCTCCGTCAATAATTAAATCTTCATTTATATTTATATTATTATCTTTAAGTACATTTTTAAAAATCTCCAATCTTTCCTTAGCATCCGGTAAAACGGGAGTACCCTTAATAAAGGCAAAATTTTTATAGCCGTGATCTTTTATTAAATGATTTAACAGATCTTTGAACCCTTTTTTATTATCTATATTTAATGATATTTTATTTTTTATTTCATAACCAATGCTTACAATCGGAAATTTTTTATAATTATTTACGAAATCTATTATTTCATCATGGTTCATATAGTGACCAATAGATACTGTTAAAATAATCAAACCGTCTATTAAATTATCAGGTACGAGTTTATAGATTGTTTTTCTTTGGAATTCAAATTCTCTTGGGGAATTTGGTCTTCCACCTTCAAAACAAAAAAGATTAATATCATGCTTTTCTGCTGAGTCAGTTATTCCAGTAAATATTGCATTTTGATATGGATAATTTGACCAGTCAATTAAAAGACCTATCGTTATTCTTTTTTTGTTTTTTATTTTTATAATACTGCTCCCAATAAAAATAATATTGAATATTAAAAATTTTATCATTTTACAAAGGAATATACCATAAAATAAATTTCTTAAAAAAATATTTTATTTTATGTTTTTGATATTTAATAATTTTTAAAATTAATTTTAAATAATGTTTTATACTGTAAAAATATTCTACAAAAACTATAATTACTGCAATAATTAAACAAACATCTTGACCATTTTACAAATTTATCGTATAATACACTATTCTAACTCAGTTTAGCTTTTCGATTATTAAGGATTATATAGATATGAATGATTCAACAAATAATTATGATGCATCTAAAATACAGGTTCTGGAAGGATTGGAGCATGTAAGAAAACGTCCCGGTATGTATATCGGATCAACCGGTATAAACGGCCTTCATCATTTGGTTTATGAGGTTGTTGATAATTCTATTGATGAAGCATTAGCAGGTTTTTGTAATGACATAGAAGTTAAAATTTTAGAAGACAACTCTTTCGAGATTCTGGATAATGGACGCGGTATTCCTGTAGATATTCATAAGGAAACAGGATTATCGGCTCTTGAGGTTGTAATGACAAAATTAAATGCCGGGGGTAAATTCGATAACAAGACATATAAAGTATCCGGGGGCTTACATGGTGTAGGAGTGAGTGTTGTAAATGCATTATCGGAAAAATTTGAGGTAAATGTTTTTAAAGATGGAAAGATTTATACACAAAAATATACAAGAGGGATACCGGACTGTAAGGTAGAAATCTCCGGAAGTACTGATAAAACGGGAACAAAGGTTTGGTTTAAACCAGATTCACAGATATTTACAGAAATAGAACCGCATTATGATGTACTGTCACATAGATTAAGAGAGCTTGCTTTCTTAAATAAAGGAATTAAGATTACTCTTGTTGATTATAGAGTTACACCTGATCCGAAATCACAAGTTTTTCAATTTGACGGGGGTATTGTATCATTTGTACAGTTTATTAATAAGAGTAAAAAGCCTATTCATAAGCCGATTTATATTACTGCAAATAAAGAAAATGTTGATTTAGAGATAGCAATTGAGTATTCCAATTCCTATACTGAAAGCATATATACATTTGTCAATAATATAAATACAACAGAAGGCGGTACTCATCTCAGCGGATTTAGAGGTGCATTAACAAGGACATTAAATGATTTTATGAAACAGTTAAAACTGCAGAAAAAAAATATAGAAAAACTAGAAGGAGACGACTGCCGTGAAGGCTTAACTGCCGTAATTTCCGTCAAATTATCCAATCCGCAGTTTGAAGGGCAGACAAAGACAAAACTGGGCAATAATGAAGTAAGAGGTATAGTAGAATCAATAGTAAATGAAGAGTTAACTAAATTCTTCGAGGAAAACCCGGAAAGTGCAAAATTTATTATACAAAAAGCAATCCTTGCCAATGAAGCAAGAACTGCCGCTAGAAAAGCAAGAGAGGTTACAAGAAGAAAAAGCGCTCTTGATACAATGGGACTTCCTGGTAAGCTTGCCGACTGCCAGGAAAATAATGCAGAGCATTGTGAAATATATCTTGTGGAGGGCGACTCTGCAGGCGGATCTGCTAAACAGGGCAGGGATAGAAAATTTCAGGCGATTCTTCCCTTATGGGGTAAGATGCTGAATGTTGAAAAGACAAGGATAGACAAGGTTTTAACAAATGATAAATTAAATCCTATAATAGCAGCAATAGGTGCCGGTATAGGTGATGATTTTGATTATTCTAAAATAAGGTACGGCAAGATAATCATTATGGCGGATGCCGATGTTGACGGCTCTCATATAAGGACTCTTCTTTTAACATTCTTTTTTAGATATATGAAACCTCTAATAGAAAACGGTAATATTTATATTGCTATGCCTCCTTTATATAAGATAGAGACTAAAGGTAAAAAAGAAATATTTTATGCCTATACGGATGAAGATAGAGAAAGAATAATAAAAGAAAATAATCTTAAAAGTGATGAAATGAACATCCAGAGGTATAAAGGTCTTGGAGAGATGAATCCGGAACAGCTCTGGGAGACAACAATGAATCCGGAAACAAGAAACATTATTAAAATTAACTTAGAGGATGAATATATTGCCGACGAGATGTTTTCTACTCTGATGGGATCAGATGTAGAATTAAGAAGGCAGTTTATAACGGATAATGCTACATATGTAACAAATTTAGATGTTTAAATTTTATTTATATTTTTTAAGGGAAAAAAATGGGAAATACTATTCCGGTTGATATTGAACAAGAACTGAAAAATTCTTATATGACTTATGCAATGAGTGTTATTGTCAGCAGGGCAATACCAGATGTAAGAGACGGTCTAAAACCCGTACATAGAAGAATTTTATTTTCTATGAATGAAATGGGGCTGCAATCAAATAAACCATATAAAAAATGCGGCAGGATAGTAGGAGATGTTCTTGGTAAGTATCACCCGCATGGTGATCAGGCTATCTATGGTACTCTGGTAAGAATGGCGCAGGATTTTTCCATGAGATATCTTGCTGTTGACGGTCATGGTAATTTTGGATCAATAGACGGGGATCCGCCGGCGGCAATGCGTTATACTGAATCAAGACTTTCTAAAATTGCAGAATTAATGTTAAAGGACATTAACAAAGAGACTGTTGATTTTGTCCCGAATTATGATGATTCACTTACAGAACCTGAAGTGCTGCCTGCAGCAGTTCCTTACCAATTAATAATCGGTGCTTCCGGTATTGCAGTTGGTATGGCAACAAATATTCCCCCGCATAATCTGGGAGAGGTTGTAGATGCTGTAGCTGCTCAGATTGATAATCCGGATATTACAGTGAAAGAATTAATGCAGTTCATGAAAGGTCCTGATTTCCCAACAGCCGGTATAATATTTGGTACAACAGGCATTAAAAGAGCATTTGCGACAGGCAGGGGTCATATTACCGTTCGAGCAAGAGCTGCAGTAGAGGAACACAGAACAGGAAAAGAATATATAGTTGTAACAGAGCTTCCATATCAGGTTAATAAAGCGGATCTGATAGTAAAAATTGCAGATCTTGTAAAAGATGAAAAAATAAAGGGTATCAGTACAATAAGAGACGAGTCTGACAGGAACGGTATGAGGATAGTAATAGAATTAAAAAAAGGGTTTATACCTAAGGTTATATTGAATCAGCTTTTTAGCCAGACAAGTATGCAGATTAATTACAGCGTAAATAATCTTTATTTATATAAAGGAAAACCTAAGACTTTAAATTTAAAAGAAACCATACAGGCTTATATAGATTTTAGAAAACAAATAATTTATAAGAGAACAAAATATGAGCTTAAAAAAGCTGAAGAAAGAGCTCATATTTTAGAAGGGCTTTTAATTGCTCTTGATAATATTGATGAGGTTATTAAGCTTATCAGATCATCAAAAGATGTCAAAGAGGCAAGAGAAGGTTTAATGAGCAGGTTTAATTTGTCTGAAATACAGGCTCAGGCAATACTTGATATGAGACTGCAAAAATTAACTAATCTTGAAAGTTTTAAATTAAAAGAAGAATACGAGGAACTTTTAAAAACAATTAAAAGATTAAAAGAAATACTATCAAGCGAAAAAAATGTATTAAAAGTTGTAAAGGATGAATTAATAGATGACACAAAATCTTTTATAGATCAAAGAAGGACTGAAATAGTAAGAGGCGAGATAGAAGAATTTGAAGCTGAAGATTTAATACAAAAAGAAGATATGGTAATAACTCTTACTCACAAGGGTTTTATTAAAAGAACAGATGTAAAAAAATATAAAAGTCAGTCAAAAGGCGGTGTTGGGGTTTCAGGAGGCTCTATAAGGGAAGATGACTTCTTAGAGCATATGTTTATTGCATCGACACATGATTATCTTGTGTTTTTCTCAAATAAAGGACTTGTATACAGGCTTAAAGTCCATGAATTGCCTCAGTTAGAAAAAACAGCAAGAGGGCAGACAATAAAGACTCTTATAGGACTGGGTGCCGATGAAAAGATAAATGCCGTAATTAATGTTAATGATTTTAATGCAGAGGATCAGTGTTTTTTTATTGCTACCAAAAGAGGTATAGTAAAAAAAGTATCTGTAAATGAATTTCAAAGAGTACAGCAAAGCGGCAAGAAGGCTATAAATCTTGATGATAATGATGAAGTAATCGATGTTAAAATTACATCAGGAAATGATGATATAATTTTAGCAACAAGAATGGGCAAAGCATTGAGAATACATGAAAATCTGGTAAGGACAATGGGAAGAGCTGCAAGAGGTGTTACCGGAATGAAATTTGTAAAAGAAGATGAGTTGTGCGGATTATGTATAGTTGATGAAAATTCATTATTATTAATGATTACGGAATATGGTTTTGGTAAAAGACTTGAATTTGAAAATTTTAAACCTCACGGCAGAGGAACAGGCGGCCAAAGGTATTATAAGTATAATGAAATCAAAGGTCAGGTAGTATCCGTTAAACAGGTTTTTAAAACAGATAATATAATGGCAATAACATCCAGGGGACAGGTAATAAAATTACCTGTAGCTCAAATTTCTAAACAGGGAAAGAATGCAAGCGGTATAAGGCTGGTTAAAATAAATAAACCTGATTATGTTACTTCTATTGCAAGAACACCGAAAGAGTAATTTATAATTTTTAATAGAAATAACAATTTTTCAAATTTATTATTATATTGATTTTTTTATTAAAATTCCTATAGTTGTAATAATTATCAATAGACAAATATTTTTCTTTTATATATAATTTTATTATGAATTTTAATTGAAAAAAAGGAAGGAATGGAGTGAATAATAGAAATATTTTAGTAATTAATTGCGGATCATCATCATTAAAATATCAATTATTTATGATGCCGGAAGGTATAAATCTTATTAAGGGTATTGTAGAAAGAATAGGTCAAAAGAATTCCAGTCTTACACAAGAAGATAAAGATGGGAATATTTTTCAAAAAAAAGTAACGGTTAAAGATCATAAAACTGCATTTGATGAAGCAATCGATGCAATGTTAAATAAAAAAAATGGTGTTTTGCATAGTATAGATGAGATAGACGGAGTTGCTCATCGTGTTGTTCATGGAGGAGAAAAATACAGTGATTCTGTTATTATAGATAAATCAGTAATTAAAGACATTGAAGAGCTTGCTGATTTAGCACCATTACATAATCCGGTAAACCTAGAAGGTATTAGAGCTGCTATGGAAAAACTTCCCAATATAGCTCATACGGCTACATTTGATACCTCCTTTCATCAGACTATTCCGGATTATGCATATACTTATGCTTTGCCTTATGAATTATATGAAAAGTACAGGATCAGAAGATACGGATTTCATGGCACCAGCCACAGGTATGTAGCAAATAAAGCTTTGATTTACTGTAAAAGAGCAAAAGAAAATACAAATCTTATAACCTGTCATCTTGGAAACGGCTGTTCGATTACTGCAATTGCGTTTGGAAAATCATGTGATACTTCAATGGGATTCACTCCTCTTGAAGGTCTTGTAATGGGCACCCGTTCAGGAGACATTGATCCTGCGATTCTTCATTATTTACAGGATAAAGGATATTCGGATAAGGAGATAATTGATATATTAAATAAAAAAAGCGGACTTTTAGGTATATCCGGTATATCAAATGACTTAAGGGATCTTGAAGCAGCTTCAAATAAGGGAGATAAAAAGGCTAAACTTGCCGTTGAAGCATTTGCATATAGAATTAGAAAATATATAGGAGCATATTCTGCAGTTATTGTTAAAGTTGATATTCTTGTTTTTACAGGCGGTATAGGGCAGCATAGTGTAATGATGAGAGAGTTGATATGTAAGAATTTAGAAAATATCGGTATAGTACTTGATAAAGATAAAAATAAGCTTGTGGGAAGCCATATAGGTATTATATCAGCAGATTATTCTCCTGTTACTATAATGGTAATACCTACTAATGAAGAAAAAAAGATGGCGGAAGATTCATATAAATTAATTTTTGGTTAAATATATGCTAATATTTAAAAAAATTATTGACAAAAACATAATAATTTATTAATAATTGATTTCAATTAAAGCCTCTGTAGCTCAGTCGGTAGAGCAGTGGACTGAAAATCCATGTGTCACCAGTTCGATTCTGGTTGGAGGCAGAAAAATGCCGCTTTATACAAAGCGGCATTTTTTGTTAATTTTTTGCGCCTTCAATATCACCCTTTCCATTTTGCCAGTTGTTTTTATTTCCTTCAATAATATAGTTGATTCTATCCATGGTAATTTTTGGATTACTGCTTCCGGCAGGCCATGGATTTAAATTGATTATATCAATAGGTTGATTCCCATAACAAACAGAAAGATTGCCGCCTGTATTTTTAAAACTTCCGGTATAAATTTTATCTGCTGTAATTCCTTTTACAGAATCATCATTGCTTCTTTCCAAAAGATAATAATCTTTTGATTTAATAATCCCTGACAGATGTATATTAATATCACCCTGTATTGACCAGCCTGCTAAATTAATATCAAAATCCGTGTTATTATACAGCTCAAACCATTCATCTGCATATGATATATCTGTACCTGCCCAAGCGATTTCACTTATTATGACACTTAATGGTTTATAATTTTTACTGCCGGCATAATTATTAACACAGGGAGTAGCATAATTAAATAATTGGTACTGACATGTACTGTTTATATTTGACTGTGTGTATGAAGTAAACCAGTTATTTTTAATTCTCCCGTCGCCATAATCGTTTTTTCTGGAAAGACTTTTTTTCATGCCGTTTTTAGAATTATCATTATAACCGCCGAAGTCAGCACATACATTACCGTCTCCGGCATAATCAATAATATTATTAAAAGGGTCTAGAAGTATTATTTCCAATTTATTATTGGGAATGCTGAGATTGTTGTCTAGATAAACATTATCAGGTATAAATGCAGAATCAGTATTTTGCAAAGTTTTGATTAACAGAAAACTATTTTTTTTTATATTTATATTATCCAGTATTAAAGGCAGATTATTTTTTCCTGCGCCAACAACCTGCCAGCCGTTTAAATTTATATCTCTATCCGTTAAGTTTTTTAATTCTATAAACTCATCATTGTAAACCTGGTAATTTTCGTATTTCCTGCTGCCCATCCACATAATTTCATTTATTATAATATCCTGATAATCACCCTTATCACCGTATGCTGTTTTTTTAATTAAAATACCTTCAGCCCATCTTTGTTTAAACTCATAACTAAATATTTTAGCTATCTCTTCCGAGTCAATAATTATTAAATTTTCATGATTATTATAATCTGCATTATCACTCCAATTAAATGATCCTGTAATAACAGTTTTTTTGTCAATAATCATTATTTTATGATGAAGCTTGCCTCCATGAGTTTTGTCAGCAAGGACATGATTATTACCGTCAATTTTACATTGAATATCATTACCGACAAGATATTCTTCACGTGAGTAATCCAGCTGTGATTTATCAAAAATACCCATTATTACAATATTTTTTTCTTTTAAATTGCATAATAGACGCATTATTTCTTCATGAGAAAATGAATAAATTAAAAAATCAATGGACTCCATAGTATTATTCATTTTATTGATTATAAAATCAGATAAAGTTATATCATTTCCTGCGCTAAATATAATTTTAAATTTAACTCCGTCTATACTAAAGTCTTTATCCTGCTTATTGTCAGTTATTTTTGAATCATTTAATAATTTATCAAAATTATCTTTATAAAAGTCATATACTTCCTTATTTTTTAATAATAATGTATTATTGTTGTTTTTTGACAAACAGGTTTCTGTATAATTTGCAGAACCGGTAAATATATAATTATTACAGTCTTTGTCTGTTAAAAGCATGAATTTATTATGCATAATACCGTTTTTATTAATAAGCTTAAAATCATCAAAATCTGCCTCATCAGGAAAATTCACTCTCTTTTTACCTATAATTGGAAAATATTTATCCAAAGCATCGGCAATCCTTTTATATCCTTGATAATAATCTCCTCTACACATATATAACGGACTGTCCCCGTCAAGATTACCGATAAATCTTACATGAATACCCTTTTTTATTGAGGATTCCAGTGCTCTGATTATATTTTCATTATCCAATCCATAAATACATATATCCATGGTAAAGTCAGCATTATGTTCCTTTATTAATTTAATGATATCTTTTTCGATTTCTGTATTGTATGGAGGTTGTGTAAAATATATTGTGATGTTTTCAGAATACTGATATTTGCCATTTTTTATTTTAGAGCTGGTATTGACTTTTTTTTCATCTGTTATACCATCATAATCTTTTATTATGCAGCAGATGTTGGATAAAAATATTATTAAAATTAAAATCCATATTTTTATTTTATTCATGACTAACTCCTTTTATTTATATCTAAAGTATTTTTTTTTATTTTCCTTTATAATTATTAAAATAAAATTTTAATAATTAAATCATTAGTTGACTCCATCACTTTATTTTTTTATAATTTTTATATATTTATTAAAATTTGAGTTATATATATGACAAAAGAAAGAAGAAAAGAAGATAGGATACCATTAGATAAATTACCTGATAATTTAAAAATAATATATTTTAAATTAGGTGATTTTGGAGAATTTTCTGCAAAAACAATTAATGCAAGCAAATCAGGATTGGCATTTGTATCTCTAGGTATATTTGAAAAAGAACTAAAAGGCGGTAATCAGATTACAATAAAGATAAAACCTCAAAATATTAAACTTAAAGCAGAGCTTGTTTATGCAAATAAAATTTTTATAGATGAAATAGGTTTGGATCTTTTAAAATTCGGCATAAAATTCAGTAAAACCAGAGCATTAAACAAATATCAAAAACTCCTTGCAGATAATATCAGTTAAAAAAGTAGGAGCAGTAAGTTGATAGATAATTTAAAAACATATAAATATTTATATATAGATCATGAACAGGAAGTTAAAATAGAAGAGGAGCTTATAAATTATTTAAAAAAAGTAAAAAAAGAAAACCTTACGAATGAGTTAAGTTATATAATAAAAGAAATGGTCGGTAATGCCAATAAGGCCAATATGAAGAGAGTTCATTTCAGTATAAAAGAATTAAATATTGCTAACCCGGATGATTATGAAAAGGGTATAAAAACATTTAGAGATGAGATGTCTTCTAATTATAAAACTTATATAACAAGTGCTAAAAATTTCGGCTATTTTGTAAGACTGGATTTTTATACGACAAATGGTTATCTTGTTTTGTCAATTATGAATAATACGGAAATTCTTCCTCTTGAAAAAGAAAGATTGATGAATAAAATTAAATATTCTGCAAAATTTAATACATTTGAAGAAGCATTAATGGAAGGGCTTGATACGAAGGAGGGTGGAGGGTTTGGTATAATTCTTTCTATAATGATGTTAAGAAAGATGGGCCTAAACGAACGTTTTTTTAAAATTAAGGACAATGATAAATATACACAAACGGAAATAATTATACCGCTGTCATTAATATCCCAGGAAGAGGGTGAAAAAATTGCAGCTACAATAATAAAAGAAATTGATGAAATACCTCAATTTCCACAGCATATTATTGAGCTTGAAAAAATATTGAGTGATCCGAATGCAAATTTTACAAATATATATAATATAATTAAAAAGGATCCTTCTTTAATTGCCGATTTATTAAAGATTGCCAACTCTGCTTTGTATATGCTGCCTCAAAAAGTAAACTCAATACAGGATGCCGTTAGATTAATAGGTTTTAAAGGAATAAGGAATCTTGTGGTTACCTATACAACAAGAAATATTTTAATGAATAGATATAATCTAACTGTAATTAAACAAATTATGGAGCATTCTTATGAGGTTGCTTATTATGCATATGAAATGTCTAAAAAATTAAAATTAAAAAACATAATTGATGATGTTTATCTCTGTGGAATACTGCATGATTTTGGAAAAATAATTGTTAATTCGATAAAACCCGGTATCATGGATAAAATTAAGGAGTTGTGTCATGAAAAAGGAATAAATAGAGATATAATTGAAGATTTGACAAGCGGATACAACCATTCGACTATAGGGGCTAAGCTTGCTGAAAAATGGAATTTCCCCGATATACTGACAGATACTATATTAAATCATCATAATCCCTTAGAAGCAAATGATAATAATAGAGATTTGATATATATGATTTATCTTGCTGATATTATGTATTATTATAGAAGAAAAGATTATGATTTTATGTTTATAACTTATAAAGTATTAAAATATTATGATATTGAAATCCAAGAAACCTTTGATAAATTTTGTAAATCTATATTCACCAATTTTACCAATAAAAAGAAAGATATTTAAAATTATACAAATATGTTTTTTTACATAAAAAATACTTATTTAATTATAAAATAATCAAGGGCATATGAATAAAAAAATTAAAGCTCTTATCTTAGTTAATAATAATGATTCTATAAATAATAAAAAATTATCTTCTCAAATTATTTTAAAATATGACACTATAGACAATTTTGAAAAACTGCAGTTGGATAATATAAATAATGAATATGATTTGGTTTTAATTGATTATAATAATAAAAAAAATATTATTAATATAATATCAGAGTTAAAAAAAATAGATATTCCGGCAATTTTAATGCTTAATTATATTAATAATACAGTTTTATGTAAAATACAAAAATTAAGTGCAAATGGATATTTGTTAAAACCCTATAATATTAATGAATTAGAATCCATTATAAAATCTACCGCGGCAAATCGTAAAAAAGAAAATAACATTGTTAATTCTAAATCTTCATTTAATTATTTCATTAACTCTATAATATCCAGTATAAAAGAAGGTATTGCAGTTTATGATAAAAATTTTAATTATTTAATATGGAATAATTTTATGGAAAATTTAACAGGATTAATGGCTAAGGATGTTATAAATAAAAATGCTTTTACTTTGTTCCCTCATTTAAAAAAACAGGGTATAGATAAATTATTAAAAAGGGCATTGAAGGGAGAGACTGTAGTATCCGGTGATATTTTATTTGAAGTACCATTAACAGGAAAAACAGGATGGTCTATTGGTAAATACTTTCCTCATTTAGATAATAAAAATAATATTATTGGAGTTATTGGAGTTATTGAAGATATAACGGAAAGAAAAATAACTGAACTTAAACTTATGGATAACATAAAAAAATACCGTTCATTATTTGAGTACTCTAATGATGCAATATTTATTTTTATTATTAATGGAAAAATAATAAATGTAAATAAAAGAGCCTGTGATATCCTGAATTATACAAAAGATGAATTATTAAACTTAAATATAAAATATTTACATCCAGGGACAGAGTTAAAAAAGGTAAAAAATGCATTTGAAGAGATAAATAAAAAAGGATTTGTGCGTTTTTTAACAAAATTTAAAAAAAAAGATGGTTCTATAATACATGCTGAGATAAGCCCAAGAATAGTAGATAAAAAAAAATATATAGTGCAGGGTATTGTCAGAGATATAACAAAAAGAATTGAAGCGGAAAATTTATTAATTGAAAGTGAAAAAAAATACAGGATGCTTTTTAATGAAATGATTGACGGTTTTGCACTGCATAAAATAATATGTGATAAAAATAATAAAATTGTTGACTATGAGTTTGTTGATGTAAATCCGGCGTTTGAGAGATTAACGGGTTTAAAAAGAGAAAATCTTATTGGTAAAACCGTGTTAACAGTAATGCCTGATACTGAAAAATATTGGATAGAAAATTATGGAGAAGTTGCGTTAACCGGTAAACCGAAACAATTTAATAATTATTCGAAAGAGTTAAATAAATATTATAAAGTAACGGTTTTCAGCCCTGAAAAATATAAATTTGCCTGTATATTTGAGGATATTACAGAGAGAACATTAACGGAAAAAGCTTTAAGGGAAAGTGAAGAAAAGTTTAGGGCTCTTGTTGAAAACAGCCCGGATATTATAATAAGATTTGATAATGAACATAGATATAAATATATAAGCCCTTCTGTTTCAAATTATTTTTTTTTAAAGCCGGGTGATTTTATAGGGAAAACATATAAAGATTTTGATTTTTCGAAAGAATTATGCGAGTTATGGGATAAATCAATTAACAAAGTGTTTAAAACAGGACAAATATTAGAAACGGAATTTGAATATGAAACCAAAAAAGGTAAAATAATATTTGACTGGCGATTGTTTCCTGAGTTTAAAACAGATAAAGAAGTTACTACAGTGTTAAGTATAAGCAGGGATATAACGGAGCAGGTAACGATTGAAAAAAAACTTATCGAACTGCATAATAATTTAAAGGCAACTTTAGATGCAATACCTGATTTAATGTTTGAGGTAGATAGTGAAGGCAGGATTTATGAATATCATTCACAAAATAATAATGAACTTTTTTTAAAACCAAAGGATTTTGTGAATAGAAAAATCAAAGATGTAATCCCTGAAAAACAGACAGAGATAATAATGAATGCCTTATTTGAAGCGGAAAAATACGGTAAAAGTATAGGCTCGCGGTATTCTTTACCATTTTCTCAAGGAGAATTATGGTTTGAACTTTCAATTTCTAAGATTGAAGGATTATTTGACAAAAAAAATCATTTTATTGTTTTAGCCCGTAATATCACAACTCAAAAAAATTATGAGGATCAGTTAAAGGCAAGTTTGAATGAAAAAGAAATATTATTAAAAGAAATAAATCATAGAGTCAAAAATAATATGCAATTAATTTCAAGTCTTTTAGGACTACAGATGTCATATATAAATGATGAAGATACTTTAGCAATATTTAAAGATAGTCAAAACAGGATTATTTCCATGTCGCTTATACACCAATTATTATATCAGTCAAAAGATTTTACAAATATTGATATTAAAAAGTATATAACAGATCTGGTAGAATCAATATATTCATCTTTAGGGATAAATTTCAGGAAAATAAAATTAGATATTAAAGTAAAGGGAATAAAAATAAACATAAACAAAGCCATACCTTGCGGATTAATAATAAATGAACTTGTTTCTAATAGTTTAAAATATGCATTTAAAGATATGGAAAAAGGCACGATAACTATTACTTTTTATAATAATAAAGAAAATTATGTTTTATCCGTTAAAGATAATGGTATTGGTATCCCGAAAAATATCAATGTAAATAATACTAATACGCTAGGATTAAAATTGATATCCACACTTAATGATCAGCTTGAAGGTAATCTTAATATTATCAGTAAAAATGGGACAGAAGTTAAGATTACATTCCCATCCGGATAATAAAATGATATAAAAATATAGGAAAAATTTAAGTAAATTTTCTTTCAATAATATAGATTTTTTTAAAAAATCATATTATATTTTTGTAGAGTAAAATGAAAGCAATATTATTAGATATAAATACAAATAAAGAATTTATTATTAATGAAAACACTTTTACAATAGGTAGAAGTGATACAAATAATCTCATAATTACAGATCCTTATGTCAGCAGAAAACATTGTCAAATAAGTTATATCCAGAATAAATATTATCTTGAGGATTTAAATACTCCAAACGGTACCTTTTTAAATTGGGATAAAGTTAATAAGCCGGTAGAATTATTTAGTGGCGATATAATAACATTATATAATAATAATATAGGCCCAAAATTTAAAGTTATTCTGGATTGTACAAGAAGTGCAGATTATAAAGAAATAAATACAGATATAAATAAAAATAAATCCAGTATAATTAAAAAAGCTATAGCTACAAAATATTTTAATATAATATTAGCAGGAATAATCATAACATTTATTATTTTAATGACTGGAGGATTATTGCTAAGAAAAACGCTTATGAAAAAGTTAAATAATAGAATCATGGGCAATAAAGTATATAGGATTATGGAGAAATATGGGGAAAAAGAATTTAAAATTGATGAAGATTTTATGAATAAAATTAATGCATATATTAATAAATACAAAAACAGTGAAGATTATAAAATGGGTTTAGAAAGAAGGAAAAAGTATCAGAAGATGATTGAGGATATATTTACAGATAATAACATACCTGTTGATTTATCATACATAGCTTTTGTAGAATCTTATTATAATACAAAGGCATATAATCCTCAATCCGGAGCAAGGGGTATGTGGCAGTTTATGGCACCTACTGCGAGGCAGTATGGTTTGATAGTAAATAAAAAAATTGATGAAAGGATTGATCCGGAAAAATCAACTGTTGCTGCAGCAAGATATATAAATGATTTACTTTCTATATTTGGTGTAAAATCATATATGCTTACATTGGCAGCTTATAATGCAGGGGATGGAGTATTACGTGCTTCATTAAGAGAAATCGAGGATCCGTTAAATCATAGGAATTTTTGGTATCTCTATAAAAATAATTTAATACCCGAAGAAACTAAAGAATATGTATTAAAAGTAATTGCACTTATGATACTCTGTGAGGAGAATGAAAAAACAGGGAAATAAATGTTAATCATAGATTAATGCTGATAAGTGAATATTGAAAAGTTGTATTCTTTTCTGTGTTAATCAAGGCTGGGTTTTATCTAATAAGTATTTTATATACCGCAGAGGTTGCGGTGGCCGGTGAGAATATTTAAGAAAAATAAAGAAAAAATTAATATTTCAGTATACAGCAAATATTTTAATAAGTATAACTGTATATACTAATTTCTCAGTTTACTAACTGTCCTTCACTACCCTGTACTCATAGCGTTGAGAACAGGGTAGTGAAGGGGCAGTAAGTTTTATACTTATGAGACAGCCCCAGCCTCTGTTTATAGTTTTTTTGCTTCTTTAAAATTATCAATATGTCAGGCCATAACCAAATGGGAATAATGGCTTATATTCATTATTTCCATAATTAATCGGGATCTGTTTCATATTTTTAGGCCATGAATAAGAAAGCTTACCTGTTGGTTTTGCATCTCCGAAAATAATATCACTTACACCTGCTCCTTCCGTCCCCGGTAGCCAGGCAACAAGAAGTGCATCAATCATGTCAAGTTCTTTTGTAATTATTATTGGTCTGCCGGTTATTAGTACAACAATTACCGGGATTCCTTTTTTATGAGCCTGTTTTATTATGGCAGTATCTTCATCTGTTAGACTTAAGTCTTTACTGTCTCCTTTAAATTCCGCATATGGGGTTTCACCTAAAACAACAATGCATACATCGGCATTCTTTATTCCCAATGCATTTAAAGAGTATGATACATTTGATGATGAATCAGCGAGGGCTTCTTTTATCCCGTCAAGGATAGTAGTTCCATCTGTTATATTGCCGTTTAATCCCTGCCAGCTTAATGTCCAGCCGCCGCATTGATAACCTAGATTGTCTGCATTTTTCCCGGCAACATGTATCTTTATATTATTTTTTTTTAACGGCAGTATATTATTTTTATTTTTTAATAAAACAGTTGATCCTGCAACACATTGTCTTGCGATTTTTCTATGCTCAGTACTCCCGATTTTATTTTTAAGTTCTTCTCTTGCAAACGGGTTTTCAAAAAGGCCAAGCATGAATTTTATCCTTAATATTCTTTTTACTGCATCATCTATACGTGATATGGGCACTTCTTCATCCTTAACAAGTTTTAATAATGTAACATAAAATTCTTTGTATTCATCAGGCACCATAACCATATCAATCCCTGCATTAATGATGGTTTTTATTTGATCTTTTGTGCTTCCCGCAAGCTCTTTATGAGCTGCCCAGTCTGTTACAACTAATCCTTTAAATCCTAACTCACCCTTTAAGACATCGGTAATCATATATTTATTTTCATGCATTTTTTTACCGTTCCAGCTGCTGAATGACACCATAACAGACTCAACTCCTGCATTAACTGCTTCTATATAGGGCGCAAGATATAATTTTCTTAAAGTTGCTTCGTCACATTGAGTGTCTCCTCTATCAATACCGTCTTTTGTACCTCCATCCCCAAGATAATGTTTTGCACATGCCAAAACGGTGTTATTTTTACTTAAATCATTCCCCTGTAAACCGGTGACATATGTAGCACTCAATTGTTTTACTATTTCCGTATTTTCACTGAATCCTTCGTATGTTCTGCCCCATCTTTCATCCTGTACAACTGCTATACATGGAGCAAAATCCCACATCATTCCCACAGCAGACATTTCTGTTGCAGTAATTTCGGCTGCTTTTTTTGCAAGCTCCGGGTTTTTTATACAACCTATTCCTATATTGTGCGGGAATACAACAGCGCCTTTTACCTTTGCATTGCCATGTATAGCATCAATCCCAAATAAAACCGGTATTTTTAAGCGGGTCTCTAATGCCTTTTTTTGAAAATCATTAATCATTTTTATCCATGAGTCAGGCAATGCATCGGCAGGTCCTGAGTCTCCTCCACATATTATTGAGCCGAGTTTATATTTTGTTATATCACTTTTAGGATTTAAATAGCTTGTATCAACCTGTGTCATCTGCCCTATTTTTTCTTCGAGGGTCATCCTTTTTAAAAGATCATCCACTCTTGTTTCAACAGGATATTTAGGATTTAAGTACTTTATACCCAGTTTTGATGAGCAGTTATTGATTAAAGAAAAAAGTATTATTGCATAGATTATAAAATTTTTTACAATTTTCATTTTTGCCTCCTATTTACAATATCATAATAATATGTGTTGCTACTGTAAAGTATAAAAATTTATTATTAGTGATATTTTCTAATAATTACAGGTGATTAATGGTTATTTTCCAAAATAGTTCTTAATTTTTTATTAAATTATATTGTTATATATAAAAAAAGGATATAAAATATAAGAAATCAATAATATATGGGTTTGATATGAAAAAAATAATTATTTATTTTATAATATTACTTTTATTATTCTCATGCAAAACAACCGGCAGTGAAGATAATTTAGTTAAAGAAGAAAAAAATAATTATAAAGATGAAGAAGATAGTAAATCTGATAATACAAATACGGAAAATGAATCTGTTGAAGATGAAAATATAAAAGATAATATTAAAGTAACAGACAGCCTTAAAAAAGTTGACTATATAATAATTGTAAACCAGTCAAGATCAAATGAAATTACAAACTCCAGATTGCAGGGTGATTTTTTTAATTTAGCTGCTGCGTATATTTATGGCAAAAAATATATTTATGTTAAGCATTCTTTAATCAAGATAATTAAAAATAAATCTATAGATGCAGAAGATATTAAGAAGGTTATTACAAACAGGAAAATATTAAATTTGGATACGGATTATATAGTAGAAATGGGTGAGATATATTTTTTTAAAATAATAAAATATTCACAAAATAAAATTGTAACTGGAAAATTAAGTGTAACAGGAAGTAAAAATGTCTACTGGCTGTATAACAAACTTGAAGAAAAAGCCATAACGGAATACACAAAACCCGGTTCAACAGGTTATATATTTCCGTATGGAGATATAGGATTCACATTTGAGAATAATAATGTTACAATTACACAAAGATTTATAATCACTGAAGAATAATATGCTTTTAAAAATTAAATTAATCATTATATTGTTTTTTTTATGCTTAAATTTTATTAATCCTCAAGAGCCTGCAAATAATGAAAAATCACTTAAATATTTTGGATTTTTTATGGTTGATTGCGGGTTTAATGATCCAAATGATAATGAAATAAAAACAAATTATATTGATGAAGTTAAGAATTTTACAAATATTATTCATATATCTGTAAGTGATGATAATGATGATATAAGAGAAAGACTAAAATTAATGGATAGCAATAAAACAAAAGCAATACTTTCAATAAAAAATATTTTTTTTGTAGTTATACCTGAAAATAATAATAGAAGCGGTATGAAATATTTGTTAAGAAAAGATTTCAGGAAAAGATGGAAAAACTTCATAAAAATTAATGAGCTTGAAAATTATATTAATACCATTACTGCATTCTATATTGCTGATGAACCCTTCTGGAACGGTGCTTCATATTATGATTTAGAAAAGGTAGCAAGAATATTGAAAATAGATTTTCCTGATACATCTATATTACTGATTGAATCATGTAATGTATTGGATATTTTATCAATACCGGAAAATATTGACTGGTTAGGTTTTATCAGGTTTGGGATAACCGATCCTTGCACAGATGAAAAATATCTTGAGGATTTAAAAAAAATAAAATCTATAAAATCACGTGAAGATCAAAAAATAATTATTATAATGGAAACTCAATGGTTTCCTTATTATCCAGAGAAGTATGATATCAAAGAGAATAATTTGGATATTGTAGCAGAAAATTATTATAAATTAGCTAAAACTGATAAAGATATAATCGGCATCATTGGTTATCTCTGGCCCGGCTCATATGATCATCCTGATCAGAAAGGCGCAAGAAATCTTCCTGAAACAGTAAAAGCGATTTATAAGAAAATTGGTAAAGAGATTACAGGTAAATAAAAAATTAATATTATTAACTTTAAATTTGTGATTTTAAAGCTAGTTCAAGTATACATTTTTTTATAAGAAGTATTTTCATGATGAAATTTTTAGTTTTTCCTGTCACTAAAATTGGGGAATTTCTGGAAGAAAACCTGCTATGAAGTTTTAATCTTGGATTTAATATAAATGTTTTAACATTTGTTTTATATTTTTTCTTTATAAGCTAATATTTTTTTTATATGTTTTTTTTCTTCATTACATATTTTAATAATAACTGACTGATTAGGATCATCTTTGAATAAATCTTTAATTTCATTAAATATTAAAAGAGTATTCTTTTCAAAATCCAGAGACAGATTTATTAAATTAATAGTATTATTAATATTGTTATTTAGTATTGAAGTTATTTCAGAAGTTAATAAGTCGATATATGCTCCGTATTCTCCTGGCAATGTAATCTGTTGCAGTGTATCTGATTTATTAACTTTATCAAAAAGATCACGATATAAACCTAAATGTTTTTCTTCTTCTGCAGCCAAAGAAGATAAAAGGGTTTTTAGTTCCGGATCATTTGTATTCTCATATTGATTTTTATAGAAATCTCTACCATATTGTTCAAGACTAATAGCAACATCAAGAGCGACTTCGATGTTTGTTATATTTTTAAAAAGATTTGACACTTTTTTCCTCCTATATAATGGATGAATTAATAATAATTATAAAACTCTTGTAGTTAATTTTAAAGATAAATTTATTTTATAAATATTCAATATATATTTTATATAATTTTTTTCATTAAGTTTATTTTGACTATATTTTTATTTTTTAAATGTAATAATGATTAAATATTTTATTACTTAATGTATAGTATGTCATTCAGTAAATCTGCAAAAGATTACTTATAAAATTGCAAAGAAGAAAGTATTATATCATATTGATTCTAATGAGTATTGAGACGAGAATATCAAATTATTTACTACTGGGTTTTATTGCCATTTTGACAATCTATATCCTGCTGAAAGGAAAGTCTTATGTATATGGAGAAGAAAAATAAATCGCTGTCGGTATCAATAATCAAACTTACTTTCCCATTACCCATTATTGTATAGCCTGATATACCGACAGAAGCCAATGGGTAATAACTTTATCAAGTGTGGATCGTATAGGAGCTGGGACACATCATAGCCTTGTAGTAAAAATTGATGAAGATGTCTATGGTACAGGAGATAACCGTTATGGACAGCTTGGATTAGGTGATACAACAAATAGAAATGAATGGACATTTGATGATTAATGACAATCAGTCATAAAAAATGTAAATTCGTATTTGTTTTTGTTTTCATTATGCATTAATAACATGATTAAGCATTAATAAGGATTTGACTGTTTAATCAAATTTGATAGGTAATTAAATACTATTGACAGTAACCAGCTATAACAGCTGGTTTCTGTCAATGGAATATTGAAATATTCATCTATATATAAATTGTATATTTTTAAGTAACAAGATTTTTTTATTTACATTTTTAAAAATAAATATTATTAATTTTTAAAATGAATTATATATCAAAAAGTAAAATAATAATATTTATATTATTTATATCAGTAATAATTTTTTTTACATCCTGTGGTAGTTTTGATAATAATATACCCAAAGCAGAACAGGGTATACTTGACCTTACTGGTTGGGATTTTAAAAATAAGGGTTATATTAAACTTAATGGAGAATGGGGGTTTTATTATAAAAAACTATTGACTCCGGATGATATTGATAGATATGATAATGCCAAGGAATTTATAGAAGTACCAGATTCATGGCATAAATTAAAAAACAAATCCGGTTTAGCATATGGGACATATAGATTAAAAATAAAATTAAAAGATAAAGAGCAGAAATTATCATTATATTTTCATTATATTTATACTGCATATAAAATATTTGTTAATGATAAAGAATTTATCTCATGCGGAAAAGTAGGGGATAAAAAGAAATTATCAAAACCTGATTTTATTGTTTTAAATGAATCTTTTATAAACAACAGTAATGATGTGAATATTATTATACAGGTATCAAATTTTCATCATAGGAAGGGAGGCATTCTCTCCCCGATTTTATTTGGATTTGAAAAGAACATAAGAAAAATTCGTGAATTTAATATTGCAATAGATATACTAATATTCAGCAGTAATTTTTTTATATGCATCTATTTTTTATTTATATTTTTTATGAGAAAAAAAGAATATGCTTTTTTATTCTTTTTTTTTATGTGCCTTTCAATTTCCGTAAAAATATTATTAATTAATGAAATATTTATAAAAAGTATTTTACCTGATATCAATTGGATTATTATTTTAAAATCGGAATATATTTTAAATATATTGTTTTCAATTTTTTTCAATATGTTTATTTATTCGCTTTATTCTGCAATTTATCCGAAGGTAATTAGGAATATTTTTAATATAACTGCAATTATCAGTATATTTTCAATAATTGTTTTTTCTTCTGTAATCATTTCAAGGCTTGTTATTTTATATTATTCGATATTTTTTATTTTTAGTTCATATTCTATTTATATATTAGTAAAGATGATTGCTAAAAAAACAATTGAGGCTGTTTTCTTTTTTATTGGATTTACAGTTTTATTCATAACAGCGTTAAATGATATTTTATATAATTATCAGGTAATACAGACTAATGATTTATCAATAATAGGATTATTTGTCTTTGTATTTTTCCTGGGATTGCTGTTTTCTTCAAGATTTACAAAAGCTTTTAATACTGCGGAATACTTAACAGATAATTTGAAAAAGGAAGTTGATATTAAAACAAAAGATTTACAGATCGCAAAAGAGAACCAAAAAGATTTTTTTATTAAAATTGCCCATGAAACAAAAACACCTTTAACTTTAATTAAGAATTATCTGGATATTTATATTGAAGAAGTAAAATATAATCCAAAATTGCATTTGATTAAACAGAATATCGATAAACTTACTAATAATATAATAAATTTTTTAGATACAGAAAAATTGCAGGAAGGTATTGATATATACAATTATGAAGAAATAATAAATTTATCCAAGTTTATTCATGATAAGGTAACATTATATAAAGAAATAATTGAAAAAAATGAATTACATATATATACAGATATTGATAAGGATATTTATATAAAAGCAAATACAATAGCAATAGACCGGGTAATAAATAATCTTTTAGATAATGCGGCTAAGTATAATAAAAAAAATGGAACAATAAAAGTAGATTTATTTAAAGAAAATGAAACAATAAATATTAACATCTCAGATACCGGCATCGGCATTGCAAAAGATAAATTAGATAAAGTTTTTTTGCCCTATTATCAGGTTAATAATAATAAATATTATTCCGACGGAATTGGGATGGGGCTTTATATTGTAAAAAATATTATTGATTCACTGCAGGGTAATATAATTATTAATAGTGAACAGGATAAAGGAACATGCATAAATATTAAATTAAAAGAATATATTTTAAACAGTAAAGATACTATTAATAATGCCGATCCCTCTAAACCTTTGGAATCATTTTATATATTTAAAGATATTAATACAATGCCTTATGATCAAAATAAAAATACTATTTTTATAGTAGAAGATAATATTGATATGATCAATTTTTTAAAATTAGAGTTGGAAGGTATGTATAATTTTTATTATGCTTTAGATGGAAAAGATGCTCTTAATAAGATTGATACTATACCAAAACCTGATTTAATAATATCCGATATAATGATGAAAAATATGGATGGATTTCAATTAATTAAAAATCTGACAGAGGATGAAAAATACAGTGACATCCCGATTATTTTTTTAACCGCTAAAACAACAAAAGAAGATAAAATTGAAGGACTTCATGCAGGAGCGGTAAGCTATATTTACAAACCTTTTTCCATTGTAGAATTAAAAGCTGAAATAAATGCATTAATTAATAAAAAAAATATATTATTAAATAAATTAAAGAATAATATTTTTAATGCTATATATTATGACAACTATAATTATAGTAACCAGGAAAAAAATAGAGCTCAAGTTGCTAAAATTTGTACGGAAAATAATATTAAAGGAAGGGAAAAAGATGTACTTGCTTTACTTATTAAAGGGAAGACATACAAAGATATCAGTAATGAGTTGTTTATTTCTATTCATACAGTTAAAAGTCATTCTCAAAAAATTTATAAAAAGTTAAAAATTAATAATAGAAATGAATTGATTAATTTATTTAATAATTAGATTAAATTTAATCATTGATTTCATTTTATGATAATGCTTAAATAAGCAATCTTTTAAAAAATATTTTTATTGACTTTATAATATATTTGGCTTATTTTCATAATAATATTTTATAAATAATTAGCAATTCATGGGACATTTAGCTTTATTATATTTATTTCTTTCTATATCCATCGGCTTGGCTTCTTTAATAATTGTAATAATAATATTTATTAAGAGTAAAAATAAATTTTTAGGTTATTATTTATCTTTTCATTTATCATTCAGCTTATTTATTATTTTTACCTGCTTGGAGTTATATCTTGTTATTAATAATATTAATTTGATTTATGAGTTATATTTATATATAAGAATTACCGGGTTCTTTTTTCAATATCTGCTTGCTGTATTTCTTACAATCATGGTTCATTATATTTTTGATGCTAGATTAAAAAAAATTAAAAATTTTTTACTTATTATTTTTTCTTTATTTTCATTTATATACCGTTTTTATTTATTAATAATTAAAATTAATTTTCACTTTGTTATGCTCAATTATATTTCTGAAATGATTTTTTTAATGATACTTTTTTATGATTTAATTATCTGTATAATTTATCTTAATAAAATTACGGATAAAGATATTAAAAAAATAACTTTGTATGCAACTGTTCAATTAGCTGTATTTTTTCCTTTTATTATAAATGATCTTATAAATTTTTTAAGATTACCGGAAGGCGTTTATTTTTTCCCTTTTATTTTTTGCGGAAACAGTATAATGATTACATCATTTATATTAAAAAAATATTTTAAAGTATCAAATATACAAAACATTCAAACTCTTGTAGAATCACTTGATGATAATTTTTTCCGTAAGTATGATTTGTCTCCAAGAGAAAAAGATATATTTTTATTAATTGTTAAAGGATATGGGAATAAAAGAATCTCGGATGAGCTTTTTATATCCATATCCACTGTTAAAAAACATATTTATAATATATTTAAAAAAATAAATGTAAATACTAGATTTGAGCTTATTAATTTTATACAGAAAAATAATAAAATAGAAATATCTTAAAAGATTATTTTAAAAGATTGTTCTTTTTTGGTATTCTTTAAAATTTTTAAATTTTTCCAATAATTCTTTTTCTTCAAGATGTCTCCATATTAGTATATTTATTAACCAGATAATAGATATTGTTAATGTAAAAAGCGCTTCTTTAAATATCGGATAACCTATTAACCATAAAATAAATCCTAAATACATTGGATGTCTTGTTATAGCAAATACCCCATTAGTTATTAATTTATCTTCTTTTTTAATTTTACTGATAATAAAAGATATTATAATTTGGATAACGCTTACAACGGCAAACAGCATTCCCAAGATAAAGATCCCAAAACCCGTCCATCTTACCCAATCCTCTAAATTTATTTTCATAGGATCAAAATCACTTAAAGCAAACCATGAAAACCATAAACATCCCATAAAAAAAGACATTAATCTAAATACAACCGGAGTTGATATAAATTTAGCTTTTTTATAATTGAAGATTTCATAGATCATCCTAATTATAAGACATGAGATTGATATTGATAATAATATAACATATTGAAATAACATATATGCTCCTTTTTTATGATTTAATATTTCTGTAATTTTTATAATAAAAAAAACTAATTTTCAATAGAACTTTGGTATGAAAAAAAAATAAAAAAAAATCATACCCAAGTTCTATTGATTATAAGATAAATTATCTGATATAAATATATTAATAATTATTTTAAGGATTTATTTATGAGTGGTTTTAAGACAATAGGAGTGTGTGTGTTTTATATATTATTTATAAGTTTATTCTCATCCTGTGAGAATAATAAAATTTCTCTTTATGATAAATTCGATTTTGTTTTTAACAGATTTATAGTAAAAGATAAAAAAATAAAAAATAGTGTTTTATTTATTAATTCTATTAAAAATAATTTATATTGGATTAAACCCTATGGGATCAGTAATCCAGAAAAAAATATTATGATGACGGAAGATACTCCGTTTCATGCCGCAAGTATCGGTAAAATGTTTACATCTGTAATTATTGCAATGCTTTATGAAGAAGGTAAAATTAATTTTGAAGATTATATTGCGGATTATTTACCTGATGAATTAATTACAGGTTTAAATGTTTATAAAGGAAAAGATTATAAGGATAAAATAAAAATTTTAAATTTATTAAATCATACATCCGGTATTCCCGATTATTATGATGAAAAATATAAGGGTGGGACTAAATTTATTGATTTGATGTTAAAAGACAAGGATAGATTTTGGACTCCTCAGGATACTATTAATTTTGCAAAAGAAAATGTTAAGGCGTATTTCCCACCGGGTGAAGGTTTTCATTATGCAGATACTAATTATCAATTATTGGGCTTAATTGTAGAAAAGATTGAAAATAAACCTCTGCATGAAGTCTTAAAAGATAGAATATGGATCCCTCTTGGTATGAATCATACCTGGTTTTATCAGACTTCAAATCCCATAGATCCCGATACAAAAGATATGGCTGCAACATATTTTAAAGATATGCCTGTTACTAATCATAAAAGTATTTCTGCATCATGGGGCGGTGGAGGATGTGTAAGTACAGTAGAAGATTTATCGATTTTTATCAGAGCTGTAACTTCTGGCAGATTAATTAAAATGAAAACACTAAAAAAAATGCAAAAATGGGTAAAAGGATTTGCATCCGGTATAGATTACGGATACGGGATTATGAGATTAAAGCCAGGCGGTTTCAGCCTGTTTTTAAAAAATTATCCTGAAATGTGGGGACATCTTGGATCAACAGGGACATTTTTATTTTATAATGAAGAATATGATCTTGTTGTCTGCGGTACTTTAAATCAAACTTCCCGGGTTATAAAGCCTGTTTTTTTAATAATAGAGCTATTGGGAGTAATCAGGAAAAAATAATTTTAATAATAAATATTACTATTGTAAGTATTTAATTATTCATCGCCGGGGAATACTGACCATTTTACGGCATTAATTACCATTTGCTGAAAATTAGTATTGGCAACTTCATTGGTATCATGCCCCAGTGCACAGTAAAAGACTCTTCCTCTTCCGTAAGGTTTATACCAGGCAATAGGTCTTTTAAATCCTAAATAATTACTGCTTAATAACGTCTCGAAAGGCGGATAGATTTCCATAAGATACAGCTCTGATTCAAGCTCAAAATCATTTACACCGTTCATTATTGGATGAGATTTATCATCAACATAATATTTGTGTTTTTGTATATACGGATGTGTTAATAAACGGGCGCCTATCATCTGCAAATATTGTTTTGAATGTAAAAAAGTGCAGGTGGCACCATGGAGCCCGATAAATCCTTTAGGTGTCCCGGTTTTTGCCCACGGGTTTCCTATAATTCCTTCCATTAAACCCGCTTCTTTTTCTTCCGGGATATATTGATTTGTGGTAGTATTTATTATTACATCAAAAACATTTAAATTTTCCGGTCGAAGCATATCAAGATCATCAGTTATAGTAATCTTAAACCCGGCATTTATTAAAAAATGTTTATAAATTTCATTTACTTCATCAAATTTGTGATATTTGCCGTCTCCGCCATATAAAAAAAGAATATTTATATTTTTTTTTTCCATTTTTTACCGCCTTTTTATTAAAACACATTATCTGTTTTTACTTTTTTTTATTGAGAATTTTATAGTAGATCAATAAAAAGAATATTATATTTAATCAATGTTAAAAAAAAAAATAATTTGAGTCAATATAAATACTTAAAAAAAGTGATAATTTGTTAATAAACAGTAAATTTTAAATCATTTATTATATTTAAATTGTTTATTTTGATAAGATGGGAATTACATTTGCAGTCTGATGAGCCGAATTTTGGGATAAAAAAATTATTTTCACTTAATTTTGCTGCAATCCTGCATTCCTCTTCTTTCCCTGATTCTTTGTATAAAACTTTTATTATTTCTGTTTCCCTGTTTGTAAGAAGATAATCTATATGCCACCTGATTTTTTTATCTTTGTTAATATGTCTATTGATTCTTTTGATTAAATTATTCTGGGCAGAACCGACATAAACATATGTACCGCTTACAAATTTAATTAATCCTAATTTGCCTATATTTATTTGAGAATCATTTTTTACTTTTATAATAAGAACGTAAATACCTTTCATTAAATTACCGTGATTGTGATTTTAAGAATAAATAGAAAAAAGGATTAACAACATCTTCATGTCCCAGATTTTTTGGGAATAAAAAAATAATCCTGTTTTCAATTAATATTTTATTATCTATTTCATCATTATAAATTTTACTATATTTAATATTATTATTATATAATAGTTTCATAAATGTTTTTACAGTATTTGATGTACCGCCGTATTTTGTTGATATAACATACATACGATTATTTAATCTGATCCATTTTAAAAACTTATTTAATTCACCATACAGTCCGTCAAATAAATAGACACTCTCTACATTTGCCGACAGTCCTCCTCTATCCAGTATATAAGCTATTGCCCTGTAACCGCCGCTATGGCCAGTCAGAATAATTTTACCGGGATTGATAGACTCTATAATCTTTTCGTTTTTTAGAAATAATAGTATATCAATTATAAAATTTTTAAATCCGCCTGTATTCTCAAATTTACCCGCAAATGAATCCGGGGCTTCTTTTGCAGTCTCTGGAAAGATAAAAACAGCATTTATATTGCTGTTGCTAAATTGTTTTATAAGATTAAATCTTGTTGCCGATTTATCGATACTGTCATACCAGCCATGAAAGTAAAAAACCAAATCCGTTGTATCTTTTTTAATAAATTTATCAGGTATAAATATTAATATACTGTTGTCGTCATAATGCTCTTTGTATGTAAAATTTTTATTTTTATAAATCATTCCGTTTTTTCTTTTTTCATGAGGAAAAGGCGCATAATCGCTTTTTATTGTTATATATTTACCATAATTTTTGATTTTAATCCAGTTTCCGGCTGGACTGCAATTGAATTGATTCAATAATAATATTATTAAAATAATATATATAATTTTAAAAAACATTTTTTTTATAAAGCTTAATTTTATTATTACAGTTGGAGATAATAATTAAAATTAATAAATATAAAATAAAGATGGCTTTTATTTTCATTAGATAACCCTATTAATTATATATTATATATTTTTTCTTTAATTTTATATATTTTTTATATCATTTATTATTTTTTTGTATATATTAATAATTTTTTTAAAATTATAATAAAAAAAATATTTAATGTTATTATTATAATAAATATTATTATTTTTAAACGGCAAACTAAGGATAATAAAGGGAATATCAAAGTTTAAAACAGAGTAATGTTTCCGGCATTGAGTGAAGCAAACTTAAGCTTTTTCATTTGTAATTGTTTATTTTTTTATAAAATATTTTTAAATAATATATATCTTTTTTAGTCTTATTATATTTACTAAAATATATCTTGTTTATGATTATTAAAAATCTGTCTATTTGTTTTTTTAAATTTGGATATTTTTCTTTAATATTATCTCCCCATTTAATCCAGCCGGTTTTATTAGGCGGTAAGATACCATGTTTATCAGTTTTTTTTAATAATCTATTTATTATAATAAACATTTTTTTGTCATTCCCCTTTAAATTAAAATTAATTTTTTTAATAAAGAGTATAATAAAAAAAATAATTAAAAATAAAATGATTATCATCAAACTGAAATAAATAATTTTCCATATCAAAATATTATTAAATTTAAATCTTTTTTTATGTGTTTTAATGTTAAATATGGCTCTTAATTGTTTTGCGGTAAGGATATCATCTTCAATATTTCTTAAACTTAATAATGAATTGGTTCCGTAATTATCCATTAGCATTGGAGGGGTAGCCTCCCAGATTATCCAGCCTGTATCGGGAAACCAGACCTCTGCCCACGCATGAGCATCCATTGTTGTACATTGAGCTTTTCTTGATGATAATGGGATATATATTAAATAACCTGAGACATATCTTGCCGGAATATTATTTAGTCTTGCAAGAATGACAAAACTGGATGCAAAATGCTGGCAAAATCCCTTTTTATCCTTAAAAAGAAATTTATCGATAAAATCTTCTTCTTCTTTTGGTGCTTTTACATTAAGAGAATATTTATAATTTGCAGATAAATATTTTTGTATGTTTTTTAATATGCTTTTTTTATCAATTTCATTCTCCTCAAAGCTTTTTGCCAGATTTTCTACCGAGTCGGGGAGTGTAACAGGCACCTCCAAATATGGAGAAGGATCGTTATATATATAATCTTTATTTGTATTAATATTTACAGTATTTCTTTGCAGGATAAAATTAGTATTTTTTATTACAGGCAGACTTAATTTGTAACCGGTATCATTACAGCCGTAGACAAGATCCGGTATTCGTGAGTTTTTAAAATGAATATTATATGTATCCAATGTATGAGGGATTAGATTGCAGTAATCAATTAATGTTTTTACAACAATAGGGATATTATTATTATTATTAATATCTTTTTTATTTATATTTTTATTTTTTGATGCTTTTATTATTTTTGGATTATGCTGCCAGCTTAGTCCTGTATAATTCTCAAAAACCTCGGTTCTTAAGTAAATTTTTTCACCAGGCATACCATTAACTTCAAAAACCGGACTGTTTATTAAAGGTTTATAACCCAGTTTTGATTCTTCATTGTAGGTTCCGAAACTGCCAACTGATGATAATACAGGAGCTCCCGGAAGGCTTGATTTTATTAAGTTATTTAGTCCGGGTAATAATCTTCTGTCAACCAGCCAGCCGGTATTTGGAGGTTTATTTATCGACAATATAATTGCAAGAATAACGGCAATAATTACTATTTTTATTGAGGAAAGCATTACCGTATATTTTTTATCCCATCGATTATATGATATTATTAAAATTGAAAATACAATGATAATTGTAGTTAAAACCGTTATAAGATTATTTTGTATAATAATTGTGAAAAATAAAAATAAAATAGATAAAAATCCTAGTAAGGGTTTTATGATACCGTATTTATAAATGAGCCCTGCTGATAATGTAGAAAAATAAGAAAGACCTATTATATACAGGAATGAAATTGAGCCGCTGGGAAGGTTCTTCTTAATTAATTGAAGCCATGCCATATAGGCTTCATAGGGTATAATTACAATATAACCTAGTATAATTACAGGGGATATTGCATATATAACCTTTAATAAAGTTTTTATTATCTTCTTTATCGCTTTTATTTTTATAATATCTAAATTTATTATGAATAAAAGTGCTGTTAATGCAGAAGTTATTATTATAAAAAATTTATAATTGCCGTCTGCTCTTAATTTTAATCCAATTAATAATGGTATAAAAATACCAATGAAAATAGCTAAAATTATTTTAAATATTAATAAAAATAATTTTTTTTTCATAATTCTAAATCTTCTTTTATTGTATTATTGTTTTTAACTAATAAAATATTAGAACCGTTATCTTTTATGGAATCAATATAAATTTTTGATTTATCAAGTTCATTTTTACTCATACCGATTTGGTTTAAAATAATAATTATTGATGATGATTCATTATTTTTATTTGCCAGTTCTAAAATATTAGGATCTAAAATATGTGTTATGAATATCGTGGCGCCGTTCATATCAGGATTGGTATTTATATTGGCTTGATATAAATTAATCGGTGATATTGTATCGGCAAAATTAATATTTATTGTAGATTGGTGAAAGGGATAAAAATCATCCGGATTATTTGATGAAAAATTAAAAATTTCTGTTCCATAGGCATTAACTGATACATTTATATTATTTTTTAAATAATATTTAACTAATGCAACCATTATTTCAATAGTGCAGTCTTCCGACTCCAATACTTTATAAGTTATTTTTTTGATTCTCCTTAAATCAACATAAATATTTACAGAAGGATAAGACATTTTATCATATGTTTTAATATAAGGCTTACCGGTAACGGCAAATTTCTGCCAGCTCATATGTCTGATTGATTCACCATTCCTGTATTCTTTTAGAGTTTTAAGCAATGTTATGTCATCCTTTATACCGTAATAAGCTCCTATTGACTCAATATCAGTCATGATTGAAGCAAACGGTTTATTTAAATCTATTATTCTTGGATAAACATAAAATGTCCTATGCCAAACTTCCGGGAATAATTTTATATATCCGAAGAGATCTTTTACCGTTATTTCTTTAATACCAACAGTATAAATCCCTCTGAAAGGGCAGTGTACATTATATTTAAAATCGAATTTTTCATTACCTTTTAGTGAGATTTTTAACTTTGGGATTTTTCCGAAGCCAAGAGGTCTTATGGTCATGAAATCCACTTCTGTTGATATATTAGAAAAATAAGACTCATTTGATAATGAAAGAATGTATTCGACACTTTCACCTTTAATAGGATGTTCATTGTCAAAATTTTGAAAATATTTTAATGAAAAAAAAGATATTAAAAATTTAATAAATGATATTAATGGCAAAAATAATAATAAAAAAAATAAATATCTTAAAACACCGCTCATTGACATTCCGGCGAGGAACATAATAGTCAATATGAAAAAATATATACCTAAAATTTTAAAATTTATTTTTATTTTTATCATAATCCAGTTGGGACATTAATTGAGGATAATATTTCTCTAAGTAAATCCTGAGTATGCTGATTTTCCATCTTTGCTGCGGCGGTAAGTATTAATCTATGCGGTAAAGTAATTTCTATCGAAGAAAGTATATCTTCAGGTATTACATAATCTCTTTCATGCAGGAATGCTTCTGCCTGTGAAGCCAGTATTAAATGAAGAGTAGCTCTTGGACTCATTCCTAATTTTATTTTTTTGCTTTTCCTTGTATTGTTAGCAATATTAATGGCATATTTTTTAATTTTATCATTCACAAATATTTTATGTATTTCTTCTCTTATCATTATAATCTCGGAAGGTGAAATAACATTTGCTATATCTTTAATCGGATCATTTTCTTTAAATCTTGTTAAAATAGTTTCCTCATCATTTTCATCCGGATATCCGATAGAAAATGATATACCGAACCTGTCCAGTTGCGCCTCCGGCAGATGGAAAGTACCTGTAAAATCAATCGGATTTTGTGTTGCTATAACAAAAAATGGCTGTGGTAATTGAAGTGTTTTACCGTCAATTGTTACGGAACATTCCTGCATGGCTTCTAAAAAACTTGATTGGGTCCTTGAGCTTGCCCTGTTTATTTCATCGGCAAGTATAAACTGGTGCATTATTGCTCCCGGTTTAAAAATAAATTCTTTTTTTTCCATGCTCCATATATTCATTCCTAGAATATCACCCGGCAGTAAATCCGGTGTAAACTGTATTCTGGCAAAGTCCATACCGGTGCATTTTGACAGAGTTTTTGCCAGTGTAGTTTTACCTACACCCGGTATATCTTCAATCAATACATGCAGCCCGGATAAAAATCCGATAAGCAGATTATGTACGATTTTGTCCCTGCCTACAAAAACCTTTTTAATTTCTTTTTGCAGCAGATTTATTTTATTGTAATATTTATTATTTTTCATATTGATAAAATAAGATATAAATTGTTAAATGTAAAGTGTAAAATTTTAATTACGGTTATAAATTTTATTTATGATATATAATAACCTGCTATTAATAATATTATGTAATCCTTAAAAATTAATAAATTTTTTAAATTATAGATAATTAAGGCTAAAATTTTATAAATATTACTATTAATAAAGTATTAACAAAAAAAATAAAAACCTCTCAATTTTTTATAAAAAAACAATCCGATATTATAAGTGCAACTGCACAACAATTAAAATACAAGCACTCCGGTCTGCTTCTCCCACACCACTTTTTGTCATTAAACAATATTATATATATCCAGCTAACTTTTTTATAAAAAAAGCGGTATGGAATCGCAGAGACATAGACCTGCCTGTCCATTGCGAACGAAGAGAAGCAATCTGAAGCAACTTTATGTTGCCGATAAGATGAAACAACTCACTGTTGCGAAGGTATAAGCCTTTGGTAATTTAATATTATAAACTTAAATCAGATTGCCAGAATAAGGTTTAATGGTAATGTTTAATTTTGTGAGTTAAATGTAATATTAACTTTATATTATTCAGTGTTGACTAATTAATTTTTTTTGAATAATATTCCTCTCTTGTTAAAGAGAATTGGCACATGTCAATATATTTATCTTTATACATGATTGCTCCTCTTGCATTACCTTCTTGAATAAAGCCGCTTTTTAAAGCCACTCTCTGTGATGCCTTATTATCAGGATGAGTTCTTAACTCCAGACGATTAATATCCTTTGCTTTAAATAAATAATCACAGAATAATTTTACAGCCTCGGTCATATATCCCTTTCCCCTGGAATCATAATCAAATAGCCTGTACCCTATTTCATATGAACTGAAATAACAAATGCTTTTAAAATAATTAATATAGCCGAGTATCTTATCATTTTTATCTACTATAAGCATTCTCCCGAAATCATTACTCCAGTATCCTGTTTCATTATAGGTTTTTTTAATAATAGATTCCGGCTCCATACCCATGTAGTAATAGTCGCCCCTGTTTTCCATATCATTATAGAGGACTTCTAATTCTGCTAAATCTTTTTCTTTGATAAGCCTTAGATTTATATTTTTTCCTTTAATCATTTTTATAATCCTCCTTAAAATAATAGAAAAAATAATAATTATAAAAAAATATTTTGTCAAATGAAATTATTAAGAAAATGTTATAATTTATTCATGAATATATCATTAAATATTTTTTCTATCATTGTTCTCTTTGGTGTAATACAGGGAGTTTTACTTTCAATAATAGTATTTTTTACCAATAAAGGAAATCTTAAGGCAAATAAATCATTCTCAATACTCTTATTATCAATATCATTGAGTATCAGTACATATATAATAATTTCTGCAAATATTTACAAGTATGCACCGTTTCTTATCAGGACATATGAACCCCTCCAATTCCTATTCGGCCCTTTGATTTTTTTATATGTATTGTTTCAAACAAATACTAAAAAAAAAATTAATATATATGATGTATTTAATTTTATCCCTTTTTTAATTTATCTTGTATATCTCGTACCTTTTTTTTTAAAAGGATATCAATATCAATTAAAATATGCAGAAGTATTCTTATCCGATAAAGCCGATTTATTTGAGATAGTTTTTGAATTATTAACTACCCTTCATGTATGGATATACATAATATTATCTATATTGATATTAAATAGATATCAAAAACAGATAAAAGAGGATTATTCGACGATAGATAAAATTAATTTAAACTGGCTTAAAGCATTCCTAATCGGTATGGTTGCCGTGTATTCCGCCTTTTTTATACCTGCAGTTTTAATGATTTTCGGATTTAATTTGAGACTTATTGTCGCATTAATTACCACAACAGCATCTCTTTCAATCTATGTTATGAGTTTTTTTGTTATAAGACAGTCCTTAGTATTTAATAAAATTACATTAAATGAACCCGGTACAGATAAAAAGGATAAGTATATTAAATCCCCGTTAAAAGATGAAAAGATAAATCAATACTGGAAAATTTTAACGGATTTAATAGAAGAAGAAAGATTATATTTAAATCCGGAATTAACCTTACAAGATATTTCTGAGAAAATGAAACTGCCCCGCCAGTATGTTTCTCAAATTATTAATCAATGTTATGGGAATACTTTTTACGATTTGATTAATAATTACAGGGTCGGGGAAGCAAAAAAGCTCTTAAAGGCGCCTGAGAATAAAAACTACACAATACTGTCGATTGCCTTTGATGCAGGGTTTAACTCAAAGGCAACATTTAATCATATCTTTAAAAAAATGACAGGATTAACCCCCTCTCAATTTTTATCTTTAAAATAACAGATATATATCCGGTCTGATCAACCCGGACGACATTTAATACTTTTTGCCTTATATTTGGATTAACAAATCATTGATATTAAGAGGAGGATTTAATGAATGCTTTTAAATTTTGTATATTTGCAGCTTTAATAAATCTTAATGCTGTTTATTCATTCTCAAACAATAACGGTATATCAAGGTTATTTAAAGACAAAACTTTTCATTTTGAAGCTTTAAGATTATTTAACCACATCCCGTCCGGGGGCGCAGATACTGGAGAAATAATCGAGACTATTAAAAGAATAAAAGGAGGAGATGAAGAATCCTGGTATCAGGAATGGAAGAAAATGGCGGAGCTGGTAGAAAACATTGCAGATAATATAAAGTATGATCTAACCGGTAAAGGTTATGCATATACCCGTGCATATAATTACTACAGGTCTGCAGAGTTTTTTATGCTTGATACAGACCCGCGTAAAAAAGAAATGACTGAAAAATCATACGATACTTTTTATAAGGCTTTGAAATACCTAAATGTAAATTATGAAGTTTTTGAGGCTCCATATGAAAATATAAGCTTAAGAGCCGTCTATTATCCCGGTGATAAGAATAAGCCATTAATCGTAATAGTTTCCGGGTATGATTCTACACAGGAAGAGGAATATTTTATTTTTGCAAAAGCCGCGATTGAGAGGGGCTATCCTGTACTGACGTATGACGGGCCCGGTCAGGGCATAATGATTAGAGAAAGGGGAATGCACTTTACTCATGAATGGGAAAACCCTAATGGAGCAGTACTTGATGAATTTATTAACAAATATTATAAGCCCTGTAAAATAATATTATTAGGTGCAAGTCTCGGCGGTTATTTTGTATCAAGAGCCGCTGCATTCGATAAAAGAATAGACGGTATTATTAACTATGATATATTTTACGACTTTGCTATGGCAGTTACATGGAAATATCCGGACTGGTTAAAGGAAAAAATATTTAATACTAAAGAAGTCCCCGGTTTTGTTAAATTTGTTTTTAGATCTTTAATGAAAACCAATACTAAAGTAAGATGGGCGATGACTCACGGCTCATGGACTATGGGTATAAAGGAGCCGTGGGATGTATTAAGAAATTATGAAAAGTATTCCATAAAGGATATTGCGGATAAAATCCAATGCGATGTACTGCTCTTGGCCGGTGAAAAGGATCATATGGTGCCTCTGGAGATTGTTAAAATAAATGAGGATGCCCTTGTCAATGCCGGAAGTGTAAAAACCATCGTTTATACCGAAAATACAGGAGGCCATGAACACTGCCAGGTTGGTGCAGCATATCTCTGGCAGGCAGATGTTTTTGACTGGATAAAAGAAAAATTTGAAAAATAATATATTAAGGAGGATTTAATGAAAAGATTTGCATCAATAATTTTAACAACCGCTGTTATGTGTATCATATCATGTTTTTTAACATGCTCCGGTAAAAATCAAAAGGAAAAGCCGTCATTAATAAAAAAAGAATACAATAAAATTAATAATCTAATATTCGTTAAAGGAATGAACGGTGCTGAAAATATTTATCTGGAGAATGATTCGCAAAAATTTTATGCAACAGACTGCTCAGGTACAGTATATTTAATCGATGGAGAAACCCGGGAAGATCTAAAAATAATTAAACAAAAAAAGCTTGGGGATGAATACAAATACTGTCTTGGTATAGATAAGGGGCCGGATAATTTTATGTATGTGGGAGCCAGCGGTAAAAACTGGTTGAAAAAAGGCGGTGCAATTTTTAAAATGAATATGAATCTGGAAAATGCTAAAAAGGTCACTGATTATTACGTGGGAATGAACGGGCTCTGTATCGATAAAAAAAGTAATATTTATTTTGCATCGGGCAATATGAATTTAATAAATGATAAGGGTAAAATATATAAGATGAATAAGAATCAAAAAGGCGGATATGATTCTCCCGAAATACTGATAGACAATCTGGGCACTGCAAACGGGCTTTTTTATGATAAAAAAAATGACCTCTTGTTTTATACGGAGGTATTTAAGGGGGCATCGGTATTTAATTTAAACACTTTAAAAAAAGTATTTTTATTCGGCAGGACAAAACTCGTTGAAGGATTTGATGATCTATGTGTTGATAAGATGGGTAATGTCTGGGTCGGCGACCAGCCTGATGGTTTTATAAAGAAATATGATCCTGTTAATAATACGGTAACAAAGTATAAGATAGCTGGAATGGGAGTTGCTTCATCATGCAGGATAAGGGTTGAAAACGGCGAAGAAATAATATACATTGCAGAGATTAAACAGCCGGGAAGCAAAAAATATGACGGGAGAGGCGTCATGTCATTCCCGATCAAAGAACTTTAAAGATTGGATATAAATTATTGCTTAAAACAGCCTGATAATTGAATATTAACAGGCTGTTTTTTTAAATTTAAAATGTACTGTCTCTGGATTTATATTTTTTTAAGGAAGTATAACCACTAAGACACAAAGACACGAATAAGAAGTTAATTAAAATGTTTTTAGTGTTTTTGGGTTTTTGTGATTTTTTTCCTGCATGACTATAAAATTTCCTTGAATAATTCAATAATATTTATATCTAATGCTTCTGCGAGTTTTAATAAAGTAGATAATTTTGGATCATTTATTTTTTTAAAACTTTCTAAATTTTGAATATGCTTATAATCTATATTAGATATCTCAGCCAGTTTCTCTTGGGTAAGATTTTTTTGTTCTCTTATTTCTTTTAAAAATAATGCAAGTTTTTTGCTTATATCTTTGTTTATGTTCATATAAATTTATCCTAAAATCTTAATTGTTATATTGGCACCGTATATATTCGGTGTTATAATCAGGCAAAAGATAAAATCATGGATAAATTCTGGGAATGGTTTAAGAAAAAATATTCGATCGAATCAATAATATTAAAGGGTGTTAACATCGGGATCTGTAATATACCGGAACAAATGCTTATTGGCTATATGATTGAATATTTAGATGAAAATAAATTCCCCTATCATTTACTTTCCCTGCCTGTTGACTATTGTTACCTGTATTTAAAATATCTGATCGAATTGCTGCAATGATTTGATTAAAAAGGATAAAAAAAAGTGAAGCTCTACGGGATTCCAAAAGCGGAATCCCACCCCACCCTGTGCTCACAGCGTTGAGTACAGGGTGGGGTGGGGTGAAGAAATGTCTGACAAAAAGTATAAAGTATTAATTGTTGAAGATGAAAAATACATTACAAGAATACTCAAAAGCAGATTATACAAATTAGGCTATGAGGTGATTGGAGCCGTTGATACAGGGGAAAAAGTAATCGAGATTGTAAAAAACAATAAACCGGATCTGGTTATGATGGATATCATATTAAAAAGTAAAAAGGACGGCATCCAGACAGCAAGGGATATAAAAAAAATATCGGAGATCCCAATTATTTTTATTACCGGGTGTTGTAAAGACGATTTTATCGATAGGATCAAGGATATACTGCAGGTTAAATATCTAATAAAGCCTTTTAGAAAGATCGAGCTTTATAAAACAATAAAGTCGGTATTGGGGAAGTGAAGGTGGATTCGTTCTGAGGAATAATTTTTTAAAAATTCTATAAATTTTTTATTTATTTGCAGTTTACATTATTATTTTATATAATAATAATATATTTTATTATAATAAGAAAAAATGTATATATTTGTAAATAGGCTCTAAACTCGCTTCGCTCTTTCTGGCCTATCAGCATGTGGGATTACAACCTCGATAGTCTTTTATTCGCCAAAGTGAACTTTGCCTATATTCTGACTACACAAAATACCCAAACAAGGGAAGTTTTTATCCGGCTACTTTGTGACCCCCTACACGCTGCTGTAATGGAAGGATGGCAATTTCAACTCAGTTCAAATAATATATACTCAGCAGTAAAGAATTATATATGAAGATAAATAGGATTTATACTTAAAATACAACCATTAAAAGGAGGAAATTATGAGTGATAATAATATGAACCAGGGAATGGGTGCAATGGGTAAAGCACCAACCGACCGTGGCACATCAATTCGTGATTGGTGGCCAAACCAGTTAAACTTAGGGATCCTTCACCAGCATACACAGGCTTCAAATCCGATGGACCCTGATTTCAATTATGCTGTAGAATTCAAAAAGCTTAATTTAGCTGCACTGAAGAAGGACCTTTATGCGCTGATGACCAATTCTCAAGACTGGTGGCCTGCCGACTGGGGTCACTATGGCGGATTATTAATCCGAATGGCCTGGCACAGTGCCGGTACTTACCGCACTTCTGACGGTCGTGGCGGAGGTGGTACAGGCAACCAGCGTTTTGCACCAATCAACAGCTGGCCTGACAACGTCAACCTGGACAAAGCGCGACGCCTGCTTTGGTCCATAAAGAAAAAATATGGGAACAAGATATCTTGGGCTGATCTCATTATACTGGCCGGCAACTGCGCATTGGAGTCGATGGGCTTTAAAACCTTCGGCTTTGGCGGTGGACGTGTAGACATATGGCAGCCTGAAGAAGACATCTACTGGGGCAAGGAAGATACCTGGCTGGATGACAAACGATATAGCAGCGACCATGAACTTGAAAACCCATTGGCAGCCGTGCAAATGGGACTGATCTATGTGAATCCTGAAGGCCCAAACGGCAATCCCGACCCTGTGGCTTCTGGCCACGATGTACGCGAAACTTTCAAACGCATGGGTATGAACGATGAAGAGACGGTCGCTCTTGTTGCCGGTGGACACACCTTCGGTAAAGCACATGGTGCGGGAGACCCGGCTTTGGTGGGCCCGGAACCTGAGTCTGCCCCAATTGAAGAACAAGGTCTGGGTTGGATCAACCGCTTCAACACCGGTAAGGGTGAGCACACCACCACAAGCGGTATCGAAGGGGCATGGAAACCAAACCCGACAAAATGGGACAATGGTTATTTCGATATGCTCTTTGGCTACGAGTGGGAACTGGTCACGAGCCCTGCCGGAGCTAAGCAATGGCTGGCTAAAAACGTCAAGGAAGAGCACATGATTCCTGACGCACACAACCCTTCGAAAAAACGCCGGCCTATGATGACCACAGCAGACCTGTCGTTGCGATTTGATCCGATCTATGAACCCATAGCACGTCGTTTTCATAAAGACCCGCAAGCTTTTGCCGATGCATTCGCCCGTGCCTGGTTCAAATTGACCCACCGGGACATGGGGCCGCGCTCACGCTATCTCGGCGTGGAAGTCCCGACAGAGGAATTAATCTGGCAAGACCCGATTCCTACCGTGGATCACGAATTGATTAATGCTCAGGACATCACAAGTCTTAAGAGTAAAATTCTTTCATCAGGCCTGTCAATCTCTGATCTGGTTTCAATCGCCTGGGCCTCAGCGTCAACTTTCCGCGGATCCGACAAACGCGGTGGGGCTAACGGGGCGCGTATTCGTCTTGCTCCACAGAAAAATTGGGAGGTTAATCAGCCTGCCCAACTAAATAAGGTGCTATTGATTCTTGAAAAAATTCAAAGTGAGTTCAACAAAGTACAGTCTGGAGGCAAGAAGGTATCTCTCGCTGATCTGATCGTCCTTGGAGGTTGTGCTGCTGTTGAGAAAGCAGCAAAGAATGCCGGTAATGATATAACAGTTCCCTTTAAACCGGGGCGAATGGATGCATTGCAGGAGCAAACAGATGTAGAATCATTTGCCGTACTCGAACCAGTTGCAGACGGATTTCGAAACTATCTTAAAACCAAATACACCGTCTCGGCAGAGGAGCTATTGATTGATCGAGCACAATTGCTTACATTGACAGCCCCTGAGATGACAGTTCTCATTGGCGGTATGCGTGTCTTAAATACCAACTACGGGCATTCCCAACACGGCATCTTCACTAAACGGCCGGAAATACTCACAAATGACTTTTTTGTGAATCTACTTGACATGAACACTATATGGAAAGCAACCGCAGAAGATAAGGATGTATTCGAAGGGCGTGATCGTGTAACAGGAGAATTAAAATGGACCGGTACTCGTGTCGATCTTATTTTTGGTTCGAACTCTCAACTTCGGGCACTCGCAGAAGTCTATGCATGTGACGACTCTCAGAGTAAATTCGCTCATGATTTTGTAGCGGCTTGGAACAAGGTAATGAACGCGGACCGCTTCGACCTGGCCTTTAGCGTAACATAGAAGATTTTGAGGATTACTAATTAGTTCCAGCAGCTGGTGCTTGAAGCGCCGTCGCTGAACCTCCTCAATAGTATATAGATGCCGGGGAAAAAGTAATCGAGATTGTAAAAAACAATAAACCGGATCTGGTTATGATGGATATCATATTAAAAAGCAAAAAGGACGGCATCCAGACAGCAAGGGATATAAAAAAAATATCGGAGATCCCAATTATTTTTATTACCGGGTGCTGTAAAGACGATTTTATCGATAGGATTAAGGATATACTGCCGGCTGGATATTTAATAAAGCCTTTTAGAAAGATCGAGCTTTATAAAACAATAAAGTCGGTATTGGGCGGGGAGTGATCCTAAAAAAAACAAAAAAATAATGTTAATCAATAAATTTTGAATTTTCCAATTAATTTTAATATAATTTAATTAAAGTTCATAAAAAAGCATAAAAGAAATACAAAGTTTAGGTAAGGTAAGCTAGAAAAATATTAAAAAAGTGAGGAAGTGTTATGAATGACATTGATTGGAATAAAGAACATATATTAAGAATTGAAAATGAAAATATTGATTTTGAAAGTGATGATTTTAATAAAAAAGAACTTAGAAAAAAAATTGAACCTTGGTTAACCGCTTTATTTCAAAGTGAACATTTATCTTTATTAGCGGGAACAGGCTTAACAATTGGAGCTTGTTATCTTGCAGGTGCAAATCCTCAAGCAATGGATCAAATTCAGTTTGAAATTTATAACAATGAGATTAATAAAAATTCAAAAAAACAGGCAAAAGAAATGGGAAGAGGTAATGCTAATATTGAAGATAATTTCAGAGTTGCTATGGAATTATATAAAGGATTATTAATTTTAGAAAACGAAGAAGCTAAAAAACTTAAAAATGAAATAAACATAAAATTAAAAAATTTTATAAATAATGTTTTAAAAACTGAATATGATTTTTTAAATAAAATCGAAGAAAATAATGCAATAAGATATCTAAAATCATTTTTAATAAGTTTTGCAAGTAGAACTGCAACCCGTGAACGACTTAATCTTTTTACAACTAATTACGATCGTTTTATTGAATATGCTTGTGATTTATCTGGAATTTTAATTTTAGATAGTTTTACTGGAAAGATAAAACCAATTTTTAGAACAAGAAAAATAGAATTAGATTATCATTATAATCCTCCAGGAATTAGAGGAGAACCTCGGTATGTGGAAGGTGTTGTAAGATATACAAAAATACATGGGTCGCTTGATTGGAGATTTGAAAATAATAAAATATATCGAGCTCCATTGCCATTTGGAGCAGAAAAAGAATACCCTGGGATATCAGAAAATCCTTTTGATAGAGTTGTAATTTATCCTAATTCATCAAAAGGTATAGAAACAATTTATTATCCATATCTTGAATTATTTAGAGATTTTTCAAGTGCTATTTGTAGACCAAATTCAGTTGTTGTTACTTATGGATATGGGTTTGGAGATTCTCATGTTAATAGAATAATAGAAGATATGTTGACGATTCCATCAACACATCTTGTGATTATATCATATAATAAAGCTGATGGCAGAATTGAGGAATTTGTAAAAAATAAAAATTTAGCTCAAATTACATTATTGATAGGTAAACATTTTGGTGATTTGAAAACACTTGTGGATAATTATCTTCCAAAACCAGCAATTGATTTAATATCAAAAAGGAAAAATAGAATACTTAAAGACCGTGAAATATCAAATAATGATAATGACGAGGATAAAGAAAATGATGAATAATTTTGAAATGGATGATTTAAGAAATCTTTCAATTGGTACTATTGAATCAATATCTCCAAAAGAAATTAAAATATTATTAGATATTAATACACCTCAAAATATTGCATTAAATACAGGATCACCAATACTTTTTCCTAAAATTAATGGCTATGTTTTAATACCAAATGAATTAGGATTTTTAGTAGGCATAATATCATGGATAGGCATTGAACATTCACCTTATCCAAAACGTCAAGGATTTAAAGATTTTAATTTAGTTGATCTCCCGTTCCCTTTAAGAAAAATGTATATTAATCCACTTGGAGTGTTAAAAAAAGAAAACAATTTATATAAAATAGAACGCGGTGTTTATAGTTTCCCAACTGTTGGGGATCATGTTATTATTCCAACAGCAGAACAATTAGAAGCAATAGTAAAAAATAGAGATGAAATAAAATGTATTAAAATCGGAGTATCACCATTAGCTGCTAATTCACCAATTTTTGTTAATCCTGATAAATTATTTGGAAGACATGTTGCTGTTCTTGGTAATACAGGAAGTGGGAAATCCTGTTCTGTTGCAGGATTAATAAGATGGTCAATTGAATCAGCAAGAAAGAATATAAAAAATGGAGATAAAATAAATTCTAGATTTATTATACTTGATCCTAATGGTGAATATTTAAAAATTTTTGATGATTTATCAGATAATGTAAGAAAATTTAATGTATCATTTGGGAATATAATTAATGATAAAATTGAACAACTAAAAGTTCCTGTGTGGATGTGGAATAGTTATGAATGGTGTTCAATATCACAAGCTACTCTAAAAACACAAAAACCTATTTTAAAAAATGCATTGAAAGAGGTAAAAAGTAAAAATTATACTCTTAACAATTTTGATACTTATTATTTAAAAGGCTATTTAAAACGATTTTTAAATACAATTAGATCTTATATAAATCAAGCACCAAATTCATTATCTGATTTTATTATTCGACAAAATATCGGTGGACTTTTAGAATCAACATTAAACAGTCTTAAATATTTAAAAAATAATCCTTTTGATTTACAAAAAGATTTTACTGTTATAATAAGTCAAATTGAAAAAGTATTAGAATCACGAAAGCCAGATTCTAAAAATAATTATCCAGTATTTGATCTATCTGATTTAAAGTTAATTGAAGAAGAAATAATAAAATTATACTCAGATATTGATGATATAAAATCGATTAAAGGGCCAAATGAAGACTCTCCTATATATTTCAAAGATGATGATTTCATTTTTAAATTGACTGAATTAATTTACAAAAATAATTATCAACAAATTTTTGATTTTTTTTTAATGAGAATTCAAACTATCTTATCTGATGAAAGAATGGCATCAGTTGTTGGATCAAAAGAAAAAATTAATTTAAATAAATGGTTGGAAGATTATATTGGTTCAAACAATGGAGAAAATGGAGAAATTACAATAATAGATTTATCTTTGGTACCATCTGATATATTAAATATAATTGTCGCTGTAATATCTAGAATTATTTTTGAAGCTCTCCAAAGGTATAGAAAATTGAATGGTAAAGTTTTACCAACAGTATTAGTCATGGAAGAAGCTCATAATTTTATTAGTAAATATAATTATGAAAATGATGAGATTACATCATCAAAATTGTGCACTCAATCTTTTGAAAAAATAGCAAAAGAAGGTCGAAAGTTTGGATTGGGCCTTGTATTGTCATCTCAACGTCCTTCTGAATTATCCCAAACAGTTTTATCTCAATGCAATACATTTTTATTACATCGTATTGTAAATGATCGCGACCAAGAATTAGTAAAAAAAATGGTACCAGATAATCTAGGAAGCATATTAAATGAATTACCGGTTTTACCAACAAGAAAGGCAATATTACTAGGTTGGGCTGCTCCTATTCCTATTCTTGTTGAAATGGATGAATTAAAGAAGAATGAACGCCCTCATTCAGATGATCCAGATTTTTGGGATGTATGGATTGGGAAAAATGAGAGAGAAATTGATTGGGAAAAGATTGTAAAAGATTGGCAAAATGAAGGGTAATGTAATTTTATATAAAAGCCACTGTATTTTTTATAAATTTACATTTCCTCTTTTATCCTCCCCCTCCCAACCTTCCTAACAAATACCAAAAAATAATAAACCATCAGCCTTACCAAGACTTTTATAATATTATTGTTGAGATTGAGGTTAAAATATCGTAAATTAATTGCATGGAAAAACAAAAAGGAATTGCATATTGCGGTCTTGCCTGCGCTGTTTGCAGTGAAAATACGGATTGTGCCGGATGCCGCAACGAAGGCTGTAATAATAAGGAATGGTGCAAAAACTTCAGGTGCTGCAAAGAGAAAGGATTAAACGGCTGCTGGGAATGTGATGAGTTCCCGTGTGCCGGGAGCATGCTGGACAAAATACGAATACGGGCATTTGCCGGATTTATCAAAGAATACGGTACTGATTGTCTTTTACAATGTCTCGAAAAAAATGAGAAAAACGGGATTATTTATCATTATCCTGGCAAATTAACCGGTGATTATGATATACCTGAAACAGAAGATGAAATTATTGATATGATTTTAAATGGTAAAAAAAATAATAAATAAGAATACTTTGAGTCTTTATAAATTTAAAATACCATAGATATATCCGGTTATATTTTACAGGAGGATTAAATAAATGGAGCCCGGTAAATTTGCTTTTACGGTACCGGAAGACAAAAGGATCAGGTTAATAATTAATACCGATGCAAAAAATGAGGCGGTAAATCTCTACTTTTTTAATTTAAATAACGGCTTGTCTTCATCAATGAAATTGCCGCATGTAAAAACAACTGCGCCATTAATCATAATAAGCTCTTTTTTATTTAGTATTTTTAAAATGAGCTCAATACCTGCACTATGATCTTTTAATATAACAATTATCGTTCCGTTTTCAATAGTATATTCACCCGGCTCTGTTGCAAATCCCTGGCAGAAATTGCGCCTTGCTTTGCAGGTGCCGTCTTTTTTAAATTCTATAAACTGTTCTTTATACGGATCTTTTGTCAGTATATATTTACCCTCTAATGATTTAATCTTGCCTGCAGCATAGGGATCTTCTTTGTTTAAAAATCCGCCGAAAACCCAACCTGTTTTTCCCTCCCATTTAACCTTGCTCCATTTCCCTTTTTCTCCGGATATAACTATTACCTCTCCTTTTTCTTCAAGTAAAATTACTTCTTCAGCATAAGGTATAGTACAGATTCTTTTAGCCTTCAAGTCGGGAGACATTCTCATTCTTAAACCGGGTTCTGCAGTTACCCATCTGGGCTTATTTATGTTTCCTTTCGGATATATAAAAAATGAGATGAATAATAATAAAAAAGCAAAAAAAAGTTTATGATATTTTTTCATGCCGATCTCCGATTTTATCATGAAATTATACTATATTTTTAAATTATATTTTATAATTTTTAATTAAATTGAGTAACTTCATACCAAAAAGCATATTTTAATAAATAAATTTTATTTTAAAAAAATTTGTAATTATAATGAAGTGGTGTTATAGTTAATATAAAAATGAAAAAAATAAATAAAAGTAATATTAAATTTATCGACAAAAACTTCAGGCTTTCACATTTTGCGGATTATTTTCTTGTTGTGTGCCCGGAATGCGGTAAAATGGCTCAAATTATGCCGAAAGTAAATTTCGGCAAGGATGTATTTACAACTAAAAGAGTTTTAACATGCGATAATTGCGGATTCTTAAAAACAAAAGAATCATGGCAGGAATTAACTTTATATTTAGACAGGGACTGGTTTTTTGAAGAACCTCTCTGGCTCCGGATGAACTGCTGCAGTAATATTTTATCTGCATATAATATGGAACATTTACAGTATCTGGAAGAATACGTTGAAGCAAAATTGAGAAGCAGGAAAAAAGATGAGGAAACAGGCTGGCAGAATCAGAGTTTGACAAGCAGGCTGCCCTCATGGATTAAAGAGAAAAAGAACAGGGATGAGATTTTAAAAGCAATTAATAAGCTGAAAAACAAAATAAGATAATCATAAAATTATTTTACAAATCATAATATTTTCTATATATTATTTTATAAAATACAGGTTTTAGATAATAATGAAAATTAAATTAATCATAATATCAATTATATTATTCATTATTCCCATTCCTGCGGTTCTTTTTATCATCATTGGTAAAAATAAAGAAATTAAAATTTATCCGAATAAATCGGAGTTTTATATAAAAACAATAGCTGATGATTATTATGACGGCAACAGTAAAATATTGAAATATAATGATACAGGAAACAAAATTGAGTTAAGGTATATTTTAAAAGAAGGATTTGGTTTCCCGTATGCAGGGATTACTTTTGATTATGAAGATGAAAAGGGGATAGATATAAGTAAATATAATAATGTAGAAATAAAATTATACAGCCCTGACACTGAAGAGATAGACATCAGGATGCTTTATTATATTGACAGTAGTTCTAAAAGGGAGATTTATGCTTCACATCTGATAAAAAGCAGTGAAATTAAAATAAGTAAACATCCAAGAGCCTATAATATAAATATAAATAAATTTGAAATACCGCAGTGGTACTTTTTTCTTAATAAGAAAGTTAATTTAAATAATATAGAAGATCTGAAAAAATTAAAATCTCTTTCCGCATTAGAAATATTTAACTGCCAGTCACAGGCATTAGATGAGGAATCCACATTATTTATTGATTATATCGGTCTCAATAACAAGTATCCTCATCTGTTTTATACTATTTTTTTTATTTTTATATTATCTTATTATTTATTATTATTAATTTTAATTATTTTTAAGAAACAGATAAAAAAGTTACGGGCAAAATTTAATCTTGTGCAAAAACATCTTGATGTTGCCAGTATAGGAGATAAAGAATTAGGCGACATTATTAAATATACTCAGGAAAATTACAATAAAAGTGATATAACAATAAATGATATTTCAAAGATGACCGGGACAACCACCCGTAAGATTTCAATGATTCTCAAAAAAAATTTTAAGATGAGTTTCAGGCAGTATTTAAACAAGATCAGAGTTGAAGAAGCCAAGCATTTAATTACAAATACAGACAGACAGCTTACAGAAATTGCCTTTTATATAGGCTATAATAACTCGACTCATTTTTACAGGATATTTAAAGAGATAACCGGTTTATCCCCGAAAGATTATATGCTGAAAAACAGAAAAGATAAATAACCATTATTAATCAAAAAATGTAATATAAAATGCTTAAAATGTAATCCGTCCGACATAAAATATCATTAATTTGCATCAGAATGTAATGCGGATATTAGTAATTCTCACTATAATTTAAAAAAATATTTTTTTTAGAAGGAGAATACTAATTTGAAAAGATCAGTAATATTGTTATTTTTATTTTTCATTAATACTGCTTCTTATCCTGAGAGGTATGAAAAATATAACAGCTTTATAAGATATCTTAATCCTGTAGAGATTGAAAATCAGTTTTCTAATCTGGATGAAATAAAAGAAATGATTAAATCAAAAAATACAGACTCTCTTACTTTGTATAAAGCAGGGATATTCTGTATGTACAATATTTATAAAGTTATTAATAAGATTAAGTATTATAATGACAGGGATGAGGAAGAAATAGCCGTAACCGCAAAAAAATGTTTTGAAGAAGCATATAAAAAAGAAAAAAATAATCCCTTTATAACGGGATATAGAGGTGTCTGTTATCTGTATCTATGCAAGTGGGGGGCATATAATGAAAAAATACAAAACGGTCAAAAAGGTACATATTATCTTAATAAAGCAGTCGATATGTATCCTGAAAGTATTGAGATCAGGAGAATAAGGATAAACTCGTTTATTTATCTGCCCTTCCAATATTATCCTGATGTGCCTGGTATGATAGAAAATGATGCTGATTTTATAATTAATAAAGTATTGGATAATAAAAAAAATCTGCTAGGCTATTATACAGACGATATTATCAACTCATTTTTACATGAAGCATATTATATGAAGGGAGTATTATTCATCAAAACAAATAGAAAGCAGGAAGCATTAAAATATCTTGATAATATCGATAAAAGTTCATTTTATTATCAAAAACTGTTGGATTATATGAATAAATAAGGAGTTAATGTATGAAAAGAGAATCAAAAATTTTATTTTTTACACCAATTGTTATGCTGCCTATTATTTTAACAACCATACCATTTTTATTTTTTAAATTTTCAATATGGTGGATGCCGCAATTATTTTATACTGTTTCATGTCTGATTACATTAATTTTACTGGCTTTAATTATAAAGAGTTTTAAATATTCATTTTCTGATTTTGGACTGGGAGGCAGTATTAAATGGTATGATCTGCCGTTAGCTTTATTATTCTGCTCTACTGCTGTTCTTTTCTGGGGAATAACAATGTATTTACTGGAAAAAGTTGATATAGTCCCCTGGACCGTAAATTATGCTTATAATAATAAATTTATTGAAATCCCGGTAATCATTGTTTTTGCTGTGATTATCGGACCTTTTAGTGAGGAGATTTTATTTAGAGGATTTTTAATAACATCCATTGCAGGGAAAACAAATACATGGATTGCTGCCGTAATATCGCTAATAGTTTTTGCACTTTATCATTATTTTGTTTTTGGTCTCGGAGCATTAATATTAATTTTAGTCTGGGGGATATTCCCGACTCTCTTATTTATTATGAGAAAAAACATCTTTGCCTGTACATTAATGCATGCATTTAATAATTTATATGCATATATTTTATATCCTCTTATATTTAAGAGCTAATTTATTAATCTTTATTATCTTTTTCCAGGAACACAAGATGCTTGATATCACCGGGTTCGTCTTTTTCAAAAGGATGATACCCGAGTTTTTTATAAAAATATAAATTTCTTTCACTCTTATTTCCTGTGAATAACTCAAACCTGTCTGACGAACTAAATGCTTCTTCGATTTTATTCATAAGGATTTTACCGATACCCCGGTTTTGAAAATCAGGATGAACAATTACCCTGCCGATATAGCAGGTACCGTTTTTTTCATATGCTCTTATAGATCCTATTATTTTATTATCTATGACTGCTTTTAACACTTTAACATTTTTAATGTCATTTTTCATTTCATCCAGTGTCTGCATTAGAGGAGGTATATTAAAATCATTGTAGATCTCCGCCTCACTCTTATATGCAAGTTTTTGTAGTGCTAAAATTTCATCTGCATCTGATAATTCTGCATCATTAAAAACAAGATTAGCGATTTTTGATTCCCACTCCTTCATTTCTTCATTTATAAAATAATCTACCAATGTACTGTATATTTCTTCAATTAAATCGGGACTTAAACCTTCTTCTTCTGCCCATGCTCTTCTTGTTGCAAGCATTTTTTTAACCCGGTCAGGGGCTTTAATCCCTGTTTTATCCTTTTTAAAATCACTTGCTTTTTTTACATATTTATACCTCTGACCTAACAGGCTTATTATATTCCTGTCGATATTGTCTATTTCATTCCTGATATCCTGCATATTCATACAATCTTTTGGATCCTTCATAATAATTCCCCTTTTGCAATCAATTTTACTTTTCCTCCGACATAGATATCGATATTATCATTATTTTTTTCTGCTTTTAAATATAATATAGACGGTCTATTAATTTCATACCCTTGCTCAACCTTAATATTTATTTTGGATTTATTAAAGTAATTATTTTTTATTAAATAACCGGCAAGACAGCCGTTTGCACTTCCTGTTGCCGGATCCTCAGGTATGCCGTAATAATCAACAAATACCCTGGCATTTAAATCATTATTTTCATATGTTTCGGGACAAAAAATTAATATCGCCTTGGCTTCTGTATTTTTAATAAAATGGAAAAACTTATCTATATTTACTTTTGCTTTTTTTACTGTATCCAGTGTATTTAAAGGAATAATAAAAAAAGGTAGTCCCGTTGAGACTTCCTCAATTGGAAAATTATTATCAATATCATTTATTGACAATCCGAGAAAATCCGCAAAATCGGAAGGATTCATAATACTGCCGAATACAGGCTCTATTTGTTTCATGAATAAAGCGCCGTCAGGATTAAAATCCACTTTAATCTTGCCTACCTTAAGGTTGAGAATGATTGAAGCTATACTTTTTTTTACCAGTATTTCCTTAATAATATATGCTGTACCCAGAGTCGGGTGCCCTGCAAATGGGACTTCACTATTTGGAGTAAATATCCTAACATCATAGCTGTTATCATTCTCATCATTTGCACAGATGAATGTTGTTTCACTGTAATTCATCTCAAGTGCCAATGCCTGCATTTCTTCATCACTGTAATTTAATCCGTTTAAAAATACTGCCAACTGGTTGCCCTGGTATTTTGCCTCTGCAAATACATCGACAATATAAAATTCTTTTTTATTCAAATTACTATCCTTAAAAAATATGTATTATTTCATTCTCATAAAATTATTTTTTTAATTCTTTAAAGATTTTATGCCCAGATAAATACCGAAATTATATTTTTTCCAGGCAACATCGGCATAATTAAACCCGGCTTTAATTAATAAATTCATATGTTTTCTTACTGATAATGGAGAATCCTCAGCATGATAATTGGACAAAATTTTTGCTGTATCTTCATCCTTAAAGCCTCTATCCAGTAAATACTGCACCCATCCTGACTCGTTTATCTCCGAGAGACTGTCTGTGTCGCCATCTATTACATCACAGCATATAAAAATACCCGGTTTTTTCAGCCATTTATAAATGTTTTTATATAATTTATAATAATCATTCTCACTCCTGCCGTGATGAATGGCAAAACTTGAAACAACAGCATTAAACTCGTTTTTTTTAAAATCAATATTAAAAATATCACCCGTAACGGTATTATAACTGTTTTTATATTTTTTTAATACATCCTGCACCTTGCTAAGCATGTTTTCCGAGAAATCAACCAGAGTTATTTTGATTTTATCATTTACTTCCAGTATATTTTGAGAAAGATTTCCTGTTCCCGCACCAAGATCCAGCACCCTGCATCCGTCAGATAAGTAGGGTTTTAAGATTTTTTTTATTAAATCAAATGCATAATTAACCTCAGGAAACCACTCAGGCTGCTTTTCCTTATAAATTTCTGCAACAGCGCTGTCAAATCTTTTTTTTATTTCATTTTTAGTCATTTTATTTTTCATACCTGCAGTATCCGGGCCTATATATTTTAAATCCTGATTCTTTTTATCCATATTTATAACCCTTTATGAAAATTTAAAGATGAGTTTATCACTAATCTATAAAACAGCAAAGTAATTATAGTAAAAATTTATCATATTATAATTATTAACACATATTTTTCAAAAAATATTTAATAATTTACGAATTGTATTATATTGTTTATAATTTTTCTACTTTACAGACTCTCTGATTTTACCAGTCATCCATTTTATTACATTGTAAGGATCCAGATCATCCATCCCTTTTTCACATAAGATGTCTGCTTTATAAAAAACTTCCGGCAGTGATCTGGATAGAAGATAAGGGATTGCAATACATTGCATGCCGGCATTGATTGCCGCTTCTACTCCATATTCCGAGTCTTCAAGTACAAGAATATTTTCAGGATTAATATTCATCCTGGATGCTGTCTCTAAAAATATATCGGGGGCGGGTTTTCCTTTTGTTACATCTTCAGCTGTTATAATATGTTTAAAACATCCGGATAAGTTTTTTTCTTTAAGAAGCTTTTTTACAATATGATATGTATTACCTGTTGCTATCGACATTGGAAGCTGTAATTTTGTAAAAAGGTTTAAAAGCTTTTTTATTTGTGGAAAAATTTTTACCTTCCCCGGTGCGATATTTTGAAAATTGTTATTTTTAATCTCTTTCATTTTTTCCGGAGAAATTTCAAGGTTGTATTTATTAATTAAATCAGAAACCATATCCTCAATACTGGCTCCTATATATTTTTCTTTCATTTGAGGACTAAAGTCAATGCCGAAATCTTCCATCATTTTTTTATCTGCCAGATACCAGCAGTGTTCCGTATCCATTAAAGTTGCATCAAAATCAAAAATGATTCCTTTTATTTCGTTGTTTAGAGGTTTCAGTATTTTCATATATTTTTACTCCGTTAAATTTTCCTCATTACCTGATATTATTAAGCGAAATAATACATTATTTAATTTAAAAGTATTAATTTTTTAAATAAAAATTACAAATTGAAACAGGCTGAGGCTTGAATAATAATGATTAGTAATCCTTTAATTCATCATCCAGTTTTTCTTCATATTCATTTACTTTAAGTTGAAAATCCAATATTTTCTGGATTTCCGTTTCAATTTCATCGGATGTTTTGTAATCTTCATTATCCAGCAATGTTATCTTTGTATAAATTGTTTTAAAATTTATTTCCAGATCGGTTATTCTGTTTAAATATCTTGTCCTCCGTTCTTTCAGTTTTTCAATGTGCTTGATCATGTCTATGAGTTTATCGATCCTTTTTGTATTATGAGGTTCTTTCAATTTTTCGGCTTCTATTCTTTCATTAATTTTATTTGTATCCCAGAATGGATCTTCCAATGTATCATTAATAAAATCAATCTTTTTTAATAACCCTTTCACGCTGTTTAACTCTTTATTAAGCCCGGTATATATTTTTTTTAAGTCAATATTTAACTTTTGCTTTTTAATTAAATTTTTAATTTTTAATAAAATTTCTTCACAGGATTTAATAAGCATATAGTGGTTATTATCTTTATTTAAAACAGGCTCCGGTTCAGAAGATATATTATCGGTTTTATGTTTTTTTTGCATCCTTCTTCTTGAAGAAAAAATCAATGGTGTGAGAATAAAAAAAACAATTCCCAGGGGTTTTATAAAATGGGGGGCAAAAATAAAAATCATTATGCCGATTATTACTGTAATCGGTATAGGGAATAATAGGAATATTTTTTTTAGTCTGTAAAAAAATGAATTCATAAAATTAATCCAAATAAATAAAGAATAATAATTAAAAAATCATTATTTTATTTCTTCCGTTATTTTTTGCTTTATATAAAAGATCATCTGCCTTTTTAACCATTTCATCAAGGTTGTCCAATAATTCTGTACAGATACCAATACTGATTGTAATAGATATTTTATTATTTTCAATTATCATTTCTTTTTTTTCAACGTATTTACGAAGTCCTTCAAATATTTTAATACAATCATCTTTATTGATATCTGTTGCAAGGATGCAAAATTCTTCACCTCCGAATCTGCATATTATATCCGACTCTCTAAAGCGGTCGGTTAAAATTTTAGCCAATACTTTTAATACCACATCACCCGTAATATGTCCATACCTGTCATTGATTTTTTTAAAATGGTCTATATCAATCATAGCTGTTATAATGGAATTATGTTTTCTTTTTGCATTTGCCAATAAAATTTTACCTGAGTTAAAAAAGAATCTACGGTTGTATAAACTGGTTAAATAATCAATATTTGAAGCATTCTCAATCTTTTCAATATATTCTATCATAGTTATATTTTGATTAATCCGGCAATAAAATTCTTCCCTTAAAAACGGTTTAATTATAAAATCATTGGCTCCGTTTTTTATAAATTTGGCGGATAATATTTTATTGCCCTGGGCAGAAAGTCCTATTACCGCCATTTTCTCTTTACCATGCTTTTCTCTTATTTTTGATGTTAACTGCAAGCCGTCCATATTAGACATATACTGGTCTACTATTACAAGTTTGATGTCATTATTTTTATTTATTATATCAAGGGCCTCTTCTCCGTTGTTGGTTGTAAATACCTGGTATTTGTGAATTAATAATAAATCCTTAATGAATTCTCTAAATATGTCGGAATCCTCAACTACAAGAGCTTTAGTTTTTATATTATTATATATTCTTTCAATTATAAATAATAAATAATCAATATTGGCTTTTTTTTCTTTTAAGATATAATCTACCACACCTTTGTTCCATAATTTATCCTGGAGGTTATCATCTATATTTGATGTAAAAATAACGGAAGGTATATTTTTTGATAAAACGAAATCTACGATTTCACCATGATATGAGTCAGGTAAATTATAGTCTAATATTGCAATAAAATAATCATCGATATTATTATTTAATTCTTTAACTGTGTCGGAATATGTTTGCAGCCATTTAACTTCAAATGCCAATTTTTCTTTGATTTTATTAATAACTATGCCGGCGAATAGCTTTGTATCTTCTACAAATAATATTTTTTTCATAATTAATTATAAAAAGAATTAGTTATATATGAATATAAGAATAATTACTATTTTAGTCAATATTTAAATATTTTAATTTTACAATAAATATTTAATAATACAGTGAATAAAAGCTATAATGAGACCACACAATTTCTGCCGTTATCTTTAGCATTATATAATGCTCTATCTGCCCGATTCATAATATCTTCAATATTTTGGTCTTTTTCATTAACATCTGTTAAACCAATACTTACTGTAAATTTTATTGTATCATTTTCCGTTTTTATGGAAATTTTATGTATGTTTTTCCTCAATCTTTCGGCTACATTAATAGATTTTTTTGCGTCAATTTCAAGCAATAGAGCTCCAAATTCTTCACCTCCTAATCTGCCGAAAATATCAGGCTCCCTTAATGTTTTTAGACTTTTATTAACCATCATTTTTAATACTCTGTCCCCTATAGGATGGCCATATGTATCATTTATATCTTTAAAATGATCAATGTCAATCATCATGAATGATAGACTGCCCCCATATCTTTTGTACCTTATAAATGCTTCTTTTGATTTTTCTAAAAATTGGTGCCTGTTGTTGGCGCCTGTAAGAGTATCGGTTGTAGCAAGATGAGTCAATTTGTGTTCTAAATTTTTCCTGTCGGTTATATCCTGTACACCGCCCAGAAGTCCGGTTACTCTGTTTTCTAAATTATCCCATATAGGAGTCATATAATCCCGTATCCATCGGGTGTCTCCATTTTTTGTGAAAATTCTATATTCTACAAGTACAGGTTTATTATTAAAAAGCTGCGGTTGCAAAGAATAAATTTTTTTTAAATCAGCAGGGTGTACAATGGAAGCAAATCCTTCTTTTAATTCTTTTATTTCACTAAATGAATAGCCGGATATTTTTTCTATAGGACCAGTAATCCATTCTGTTTCGATTTGTCCGTTATGTTTAATTATTGCAGAATAAATGTAATCAGACATATTGTTAATAATGATTTTTAATTTTTCTTCATTTTCCTTTAATGCTTTTTCAGCTTCTTTTCTTTCCGTAATATCTATTGCTGTCAATATTCCTGCAGGTCTGCCTTCATATTCCATTGATCCTGCAGAAATATCGATCCATTTTTCTGCACCGTTTTTTGTAATTATTTTAGCTTCATATCTCATTTTTAACTTAATTTTACCTTTTAGCCGAGATACAGCTTGAGTATGTAAGTATTCTTTATAATCAGGATGCAGTATTTCCCAGTAATTCATGCTTAATAAATCTGATTTTTTATATCCTGTTATATTTAATGCGGATTTATTTGCATAAATCCATTTATCATCCTGATAGATCAAAATTGCAATTGGAGAGGTTTCTGCCAGTTTTTTAAATTTTAATTCACTTTCTTTTAGAAGTTTTTCTGTTTCCTTCCTTTTTGTTATATCCCTTAAAATAATGATTATTGCGGAATACTTCTCGCTGACATCCAGCATTCGGGAAAATTTTACATCATAATATCTTACTTCATCATTAACTAATGCCTGGCATTCATATATTTTTTTTGATTTCGGATGTTTTTTTATTATTTTTATTATATTATTTAAACATGGGAATAAATCCAATATATCTAAATCTATTAGATTATTTGGAAAATCATTATATATAGTTCTGTTGATCTCTAAATCATTTGTTACTTTTTGTTTTGGGTGGTAATAGTCTGCACCCGGAGTATGATAAGGATTAATTATAAGAGCTGCCGAATGATTAATATTTTTTATTTTAAAATTTTCATTCAATATTATTACAGGATCTGTTAAACTTTCGAATGCTGTTAAATATGCATTTTTTTCATTTGTCATAAATCTGTTTGTTGTTTGCAGTTCATTGATAAGTTTGTCATAGCTCTGTTCATTCCATTCCTGACAGAAAGCAATCTCAATCCTGTCAAAGCTTCTTTCTATAAACAGTCTTTTTTTTTCAAGATCAGGACTGCATTGATATTTTTCATTTATTAAATCAATATAACTTTGCTTATAGTACTTCATTAATCCTAAAAACATTGACAGAGTGACGCCTCTTTCCCTGTGTCTTTTTGCTTCGATTACTCCAAATGATGTTAAAGGATCATTTTTATAATCATCATCAGGCCCAAGCTCAGGTATATTTTTAAATCTTTTAATTCCTTCAATTAATGAAGCTGTAAGTCCTGATATGGAAAGACGCCATGCTTCCTCTAATGTTGAAGTGTATTTTGTATAATTAAGTTTTTTTGCATAAGATAAAATTTTTTTGATAAGCCAGCTTTCACTTTTTTTAAAAAGTTTAATTAAATCTTTCATTTGTATTTTAATAACAATTTATTGATTTATTATTAATGATATGATTATGATTATTTGATGTCAATAATTAATAAATTTAATTTTATTATTTTATATCATATTCTTTTACAAAAATATTTGCATATCTTTTTGAGTCTTCTGTAATATTTTCTTCTGCAAACATTATATCTTTATAATAATATCTATAGTACATATAAATATCAACAAGATCATTAAAACTTGGTATAATTAAATATTTATAAAAGCATAAGTCTTCTTCTAATATTTGTGTAATTTTTTTATTTACTTGTGCAGGTTCTTCAATTAGAAATTTCAAATCATGCCTGAGACTGCCCATCCATGAATTCCCAAGATAAAATGGATTAATACGGGTTCCCCTTAAGCTCTTGTAAAACACAACAAAAATTCCTGACAACTCGGGTACTGTTTGTAATATATCGAACTTATTATACTTAAAATAATCCGACCACCTTACAAAATAATAAGCATCCTGTAAATTTATATCTTTTATATAACTGCTTTTATCGATTTTTTTCATAACCCAAAAGTTTATGTTAATAATGTTTAGATGTCAATTAAAATATTGGATATTATAAACAATTAATTTCATTACAGCGAACTTAGTATTTTTTAACATAATAAAATTTTTTTGACTTATTATTATATATTTATTTAAAATTATGTTTAAAAAATTATATTTAGAAAGTTTTTTATGGTAACCATATAAATATTGTGTTACAATTTTTTATAAATAATTAACTATTAATATTTAAATTTTTCTCTAAAAAAATATTTTTAAATAAAAAGTTATGTTTTTTCAGAAAATAAAAATAAGTATATTAAGTATATTAAGTGTTATATTAATATTCCTAACCATTATTAATTGTAAAAATTATAATAAAAATATCCCAATGGCTGAATCAGGAGTAATTGATTTAAGAAAATGGGATTTTAGTAAAGATGGAATAGTTGCTTTAAATGGTGAATGGGAGTTTTATTGGAAACAATTATTAGCCCCGGATGATTTTAAAAATAATAAAATAGAAGAAAAAAATTATATAAGGATACCAGGTGTTTGGAAAAATTTTATTTATAAAAATAAAAAATTAAAAAATTATGGTTTTGCTACATTCAGGCTTATTATTAATACAAATGATTTTATAACAAAAAAAGAAATATATCTGGGTAAAATAAAATGTAATTATAAGCTATGGATTAATGATTCTTTAATAATAAAAAATGGAGTAGTAGGCAAAACAAGAAATGAATCAAAACCATTTATACTTCCAAAAACAGCTGTTATTCCGGGAAATAATCAGGATATAGAAATTGTGCTTCAAGTATCAAATTTTCACCTTACACATGGAGGTATAATAGATACAATACTTTTAGGTGAATATAATAAGATGCAGAAATCCCGTAATTTATTTATAAATTTTTATATTTTTTTATTTGGATGTTTATTTATAATATCTTTTCATCATTTTGGGTTATTTTTTTTAAGAAAGGAAGACCTGTCATCTTTTTATTTTGCAGTAGTATGCTTATTATACTCATTAAGAACATTGTTGATAGGTCCAAAGTATTTGATAAACTTATTCCCCGATATAATGACCTGGGAAATCTCTACTAAACTGGAATATTTAAGTTTATACATATCAATCCTATTTGTGTTATTATTGGCTAATTCTTTTTTTCCTAGAGAATCCAATAAATATATTAATTATTCCATCATAACAGGAAGTATAGTATTTATAAGTACAGTATTGTTTTTTGATTCTAAAATCTACTCGTTATTTCTTATTTACTGGGAAATATTTATTTTACTTGCATCTATTTATATACTATTTGGTGTTATAATCAGGGCAATTATCAGAAAGCGTGAAGGAGCAATATTATTATTAATAGGCGGATTAGTTTATCTTATTACAGGTATAAATGATATGCTTTTTTCTATTGCAGTAATATTTACAATAGACATTGCTTCAATCGGGTTATTAATTTTTATTTTTATACAGGCTTTTATAATTTCCATGAAATTTTCAAAAACATATTATAAACTTGGAGACATGACGCAAAATTTGGAAAAAAAAGTAATTAATAGAACAAAAGAAATCGAAGAAGCAAAAAATGATATTGAAAGACTGAATAATGAAAGGAATGATTTTTTTATAAACTTTATACATGAAACTAAGACCCCTTTAACGTTGATTGCTAATTATATGTCAAGCTATATTAAAAAATATGGTGAAAAAGAAGAATTAAATGTAATGAAGCAAAATTTTGAGAAACTGACAAATCAAATGAACAGTGTATTGGATATAGAAAAATTTGAAAGAGGAATTCATATATATGACCATGATAAAATTGTTGATTTTTCAAGTATATTAATTAAAAAAATTGATTTATTTAAAAAAATAGCTTCTAATAAAAATATATCAATTACTGAAAATATAAAAAAAAATATTTTTATTAAAGCTGATCCTTTATCAATTATAAGAATAATTAACAATCTAATAGACAATGCTGTAAAATATACCGATAAGGCAGGGAAAATTATAGTCTCATTAAAATTTATAAAAAACAGTAATAAAGTTGAGTTTATTGTTGCCGATACAGGAGTAGGAATACCGGAAGACCAGTTGGATAAAATTTTCATGCCCTATTATCAATTGTCACATAAAAAAAGGAATATTCAAGGAATAGGCTTAGGGCTTTCAATAGTAAAAAAAATAACGGATTCGTTAAATGCAGAGATTTTTGTAAAAAGCATAGAAAATAAAGGCACTGCTTTTACAATTATATTTAATAGTTATGATATCAAGAATGAAAAAATAGGAAAAAAAGAAATTGTATCGGATATTGATGAAGAATTTTATAAAAGAAAATTTAGTATTATTCCCGAATTTGAGAAAAAAGAAATAATAAAAAATGAAAAAAATATTTTATTAATTGAAGATAATAATGATTTATTGAGCCTTATTGAAAATAAATTATCAAGATATTTTAATGTATTAACTGCAAAAAACGGTAAAGAGGGATTAAAAAAAATAAATGCAATTAAAAAGCCGGATATTATAATCTCCGACATCATGATGGATGAAATGGATGGGTGGAGTTTTTATGAACAAATATTAAAAAGAAATGATTTAAGAGATATTCCTTTTATTTTTATTACTGCAAAAGCTTCGATCGAAGATAAAATAAGAGGGCTTAATCTGGGTGCAATCGATTATATTGTAAAGCCGTTTTTAATAGAAGAATTAATCGCAAAAATAAATAATATATTGTTAATAGAAGATCAAGCTAAGGATTATCTTAAAAATGAAATAAAAGAAAAATTTATAAATATATTGGATGAAAAGGATCAAGCAGGAATTATTCAGGAAAATTATAAGAAAATATTTGATGAATACAATATTACTCCAAGAGAAAGAGAAATCATTAAACTATTACTGCAGGGATTTCAATATAAAGAAATAAGCAGTGATTTAAATATTTCAATGAAAACTGTTTCATCACATATTGAGCATATATATTCAAAATTTAATATACAAAACCGTATTGAGCTTATCAATATTCTAAAAAAATACTCATTATAAGCATCTTTTCTTATCGGGTAAAATACTGATTTTTTATCAGGTAAAATACCAGTTGCTTTTTATAATATGATTCATTAAAAATAATTTAAATCGATGTAATCGGTTTAAATTAAGAACATTTATTTAAGGAGGATTAATATGCCGGAAGAACAAAAATATAGAAAATATAGTTGGGAGTTAAATACACAACAATTTGTAAATAATCAACAAATTGCAGCAATTGCAATAACTGTCACTACCAGTAACATACCTTATGCAGGTACAGATGCTGATGTAAGACTAATGATTGGTGCAAAACGGTTTGATATGGATACTCCGGGTTATAATGATTTTGAAAAGGGAGACAATGATACTTATTATTTTAAAACTGATGATTTAACTTTAGAGAAACTTCGAAAATCGTATATTACACTCTCCCACGATGATTCTGGTAAACATTCAGGTTGGCATGTTGCTAATATAGTACTTCAGATACAAAAACCCAATGACCCATACTTTTATCTTTATAAACGTTGGGGTAATGTTGGATGGTTAGCAAAAGATGAAGGACCTTATTATACAACAGAAGTTGAACTCCAGCATGCGATATAAGGCAAATTATAATTAATTGGTGCGATTTTAAAAATTTATTAAAAAATATAGCATTGATATAGAATAGTTTTTACTCAATGAAGGCCTTCACCATAAAATTCTTTGGCAGCATCCTGGATTAACTCAGATAATGTAGGATGCGTATGAGTTGTATCAACAATGGCTTTTAGTTTTAACCCGGCTTTTGCCGATACAAGTATTTCATGAATCATCTCAGAAGCATCGGATCCGCATATTGAAGCGCTTATTATTGTTTCATTATTTTTATCTATTAAAAGTTTAATAAATCCATCTGTTTTATCAATTGCAACAGCCTTACCTGAAGCTTTAAAAAAAACTTTTATAATTTTATAATCTATACCTTTTTCTTTAATTTTATCTTCATTAAGTCCAAAACCGGCGACCTGTGGTTCGCTGTAAACACAAAACGGTATATAATTGTAATCTATACTGTATGGCCTGTCTTTTTTAATTATACTGTCAACTGCGGTCCTGGCTTCATCATAAGCAACATGTGCAAGCTGTGGAGATCCTGATACAACATCACCAACAGCATATATACCATCAATACTTGTCTGCATGTTTTTATCAACCGTAATAAAGCCTTTATCCGTAGTTAAACCGATATTTTCGAGGGAAAGATCTTCAGTATTAGGCATCCTGCCCAGAGCATTCAATATATATTCCGCTTCAATACTATTTTCCGTATTATTTTTATCATTATATTTTATAATATATTTATCGTTTAATTCTTCAAGCATTGTAATTTTTGATGCTGTTAATATGTTTATATTGTTTTTTCTAAATGCTCTTTCTATCATTCTACTGCAGTCTAAATCAATATTAGGCAGTAAATTGGGAAAATATTCCAACAAAGAAACATCTGCACCTAATTGGTTTAAAATATATGCAAACTCAACACCGATTGCACCGCCTCCTAATATGGCAATAGATGTTATTTTTTTATCAAGGAATACAGCTTCATTATTTGTTAAAATATTATCCTGATTTTTTATATTGATTTTAATTATTTTAGAAATATCTTTATTTCTTGATCCTGTTGCGATTATTATATCTTTTGCTTTGTATTCATTCCCGTTTACTGAAATCATATTTTTACCGGTGAATTCGGCTTTACCGTAAATCAAATCCACTTTATTTATTTTTAAAAGATAATCAACACCTTTACTGACGGTTTCTGCCTTTAATCTGATACTACCGGAAAGATTTTGCCAGTTTATACTGATACCTGGTAAATGAATATTAATAATATCGCTATTTTTTTTTATTTCTTCGATATTATTTGCGATCTTAATAAGAGCTTTCGTGGGAATGCATCCAACATTGAGGCATACCCCGCCGACTTTATTTTTTTCAATTACTGCGGTTTTCAGTCCGTTTTTTGCACAGAGACACGCAGCAGTGTATCCGCCCGGACCGGCTCCGATTACTATAACATCATAATCCATATTAAATCCCGATTTAATTAAATATTATAATTTCCATGATAATCCAAAGCACATGGATTTTTTTTCACAATTTATAGATATTTCTATATTTTTGCTGAAAATTTTATAGTAGATTATTCCAAATATCGACCATAATATAATAGAAGTAATTAATGTGAGAGAAGTAACAGACCACATTACACATAAAGATATCAGATAAGATATTACAAGATTTTCTTTTTCCTTATAATTATCATCTGAAGAATCATAATTAGCGAAATCTTCCTTATGCCAAACATAAAAATAGGTTAATATTGATGATATTGCCGTACTTATTAAAAATAGAGTCGTTAAAGCTGCCGCATTTACGGCGAGCATCAATCTTATCCTGGGGTAATTTAGTTTTGTATATGATGAAAAGGTATTATATGGATTATTTTTTAATAATGAATATATAATGGTTTTATCATTATTTCTTTTTATATTGTTTTCTGATTCATTGGTATAACAGTTTATTATGAATATGGCAGTTAAGATTATAACTAATATTATTTTTTTCAAATATGACTCCCGGAAGTACTTTTGTTATTATAAATAATTAATAAAAGGTTATAAATAAAAAAATAAAATTTTTTAAAGCTTATTAAAAAAATATATTATTTATATTTTAATCTCAGGGAACGGAGTATTCCACTGCCAGCCTTTCTTTCCAGTTTTCCTGTAATTTTCCAGTCTTCTTATTGTAATCTCTGCATAAATCGGATCTATGTCAAAAGTGCAGCATCTTCTGTTTAATATTTCACAGGCTAATAATGTTGTACCGCTATGAGCAAAAAAGTCGACGACCATATCATTTTTTTTGCTGCTTGTATTAATTATTCTTTTTATTGCTGACAATGGTTTCTGCGCATAAACACCCGGTACATTTTCTTCCATTCTATAAAATACCTGCTGTATATCAACCCAGACATTACCCGGCCTTATGTTTTCCGATTTACTTCTTTCAATATTATCAGTTATTTTACCGTTAATCTTTTTATAATATCCTTTTAATATCTTGGGAATATCGGTATAGACTACATTGAAGTCCGGATTGCCCTTTATATAATATAATAATTCCTGTCTTATTGCCATCCAGTTTTTTTGAGTACCGTATCCTCTTTGATTCCTCATTGTAATAAAACTTCTTGACTTGAGTTCCTTAAAATCCCTCATCATTATCATAAAGTCCGGTAAAGGCTGGAACCCGTCATTCTGGTCTGCACCAAGCCAAATATAAAGATGAGCATTTTTATCCATAACCATTACTGCATTTAATACCCATTTTTTAGAAAAATCTATATATGCATTAAGATTTTTTTTAAAAAGATTGTCTGTGTTGGCATTCCCGACAATAACATTGTAAGGAGGATCATTAATTATTAAAACGGCTTTATTATTACCCATTATCATTTTTACGTCATCATTATTTGCTGCATCCAGTACGCCGATCTTATGTCCGGAAATTTTATCATCCCAGATCTCTCCATACTTCAGTCTGCATAGGGGTAATATTTTTTTCTTTAACTCATCATTAATATCGAGTCTTGTTAATTTTTCTTTTTTTTCTGTATTTAAATCATCGGACAGTCGGATTTTTTTCATTGTAAAATATACTCAAATTTTTAATTTAATTTATTGCTCCAAATTTTTTTAGTAATGCAACCATTTCATCATAACCGTTTCTTTGTGCTATAATAAGAGGAGTTACATATTCATTTTCCTTAAAATCTCCAAACTCTATTTTTTCATTCATCAATTGAAGCATAAGTTTATATTTAACATCCGGATCCCATTCGTCTTCCGTTTTTCTGATAATATATTCATATTCACAACTTTTATGATTAGGATCGGCTCCGTTTTCCAATAATAACTTGGCCATATTAATATTATCTTTTTCAACAGCCTGCATTAAAGGAGAGTAGTTAAAAACGTTTTCGGAATAATTAACGTTAACTCCTTTTTCTATTAGATACTTAACAATATCATATTTTTCACTAAAGATCGCCCAGTTTAAAGAAATAAATATCCCGCCTGCTTTATCGTATAAATCTGCTCCTTTTTCAACAAGATATTTTACCGTGTCAAGATCTGTATTTTGTATAGCAAGTTGCATTATGTTCATATTGACTTTGTATCCAAACATTTCTGTTTTAATAACGTCATTTAAAAGCATATTATTTGATATAAAGAAATCAGGGATCTTTCTATCACAATTAACTAATATAGAATAAAAAGAAAGAGGGATACCCTCCGGTATTTTAATATTCTCATCAATATTTACAGGTATCCTGTCTTTATAATTAGCTCCTGCTCTTATTAATATTTTAAAAATATCAATATTATTGATCTCCATTGCGATTAATAAAGGGGGTTTTGGATTTTCATTGCTTTTATAATTTAAATCAGCTCCGTTCTTTAATAATAATTTAATTAATTCATAATTTTGGTTATTAATTGCTATTACTAATGGTATTAAACCATTTTGACTTAAATTAATATCAAAGTTTCCTGCTTCAATTATACTTTTTACTTTTTCTATATCATTTTCTTTAACTGCTTCATACAGATTTATACTATTTGTTATTTTATCTTTGCTTTTATTGGCTGGAAATAAATAATATAAACCAATACATAGTAAAACTAAAATAATTATTTTTTTCATTCCCTTATCCTTTTATATTAATATTAAAGAATATATTAGATTATTATTACTAAATATTTAATAATATATCAATGGTAATTAAAGATAATTGACAGTTTTTTTTATTTTTATTGACAATTTAATTTTTATTGACTATAAATTTTAATTCCTTTAATAAATCCAGCTAATCTTTAAGGAGTTTTTTTTTGAGAATTTTATTAATAAATCCCCCAAGATCAATGAAAAATAAAGTATATGATTATGCACCTGAAGATGCAAAACAGTATGTGCATAGAAAATTAATTGGTCCTCCGTTGGGATTATTAACAATTGCTGCAGCATGCAATAAAGATTATGATGTAGATGTTATTGAGATGAAGGCGTTTTATGATTTAAATCCTGAAGGACCAGGTATTGAAGATTATACTTTAGAGCATTTAAAAAGATTTAAACCGGATATAGTAGGCGTAACTTTTATTGCCAGTGAGTTTCCATATGGGATTAAAATTTTTAAAACGGTAAAAAAATATAATAAAAACATATTAACAGTGGCGGGAGGATTGCATGCTACAATTTATACACAGGGCTTTAATGATGAATCGGTAGATATTGTATGCCCGGGCAGGGCGGTTAAAAATTTCTTAAAAATTATTAATGCAAAAGAAAAAGGTCTGGATTTAAAAAAAATAGCCGGTATTTTTATTAATACAGAAGATGGATTGGTAAAAACCGGCGGGCGTTCATATAAATTTGATGCTGTCGGAGATGATTTTATTACACCTGATAGATCTTACATTAAAAAATGGCTTAATGCATATAAACTTGTAAAAACAAAAGGCCCGACAACATATCTGTATACATCGCTTGGATGTCCTTATGAATGTTCTTTTTGTTCTATATGGCCGCAATTTGACGGTAAATTTTATCAGCGAAGGATAGAGAGTATTATTGAGGAATTAAAAACACTGGATGATTATGCTATTGTAAGATTTGCAGATGCCAATACTATTGTTAATGTGCAGGTAATTGATAAACTCTTTGACAGGATAAAGGAAGAAGGTATAGATAAAGAATATGTTATGGATATCCGTTTTGATACAATAGTTAATAATCCTAAATTGATTGAAAAGATGACAAAGATGGGCTTAAAAGCTGTTATATGCGGTTTTGAGTCATTTAGAGAAGAAGAATTAAAAAGATATAATAAAAGCTCATCTGCAAATTTGATAGAAAAAGCAATCAAAATACTTAACTCAAACGGTATATGGGTTAGAGGAAGTTATGTTGTTCCTCCGGATTATGATGAGAATGACTTTAAAGCAATGGCTGATTATTCTAATCAGCATAAAGTAGTGCTTGCTGGTTATTCTATACTAACACCTATGCCGGGTACTGCATTTTATGAAGAAATAAAAGATCAGATCATTGACCATGATTTAACCAAGTATAATTTTTTTAATTGTGTTTTAAAAACGAAACTTCCTCTAGAAAAATTTTATGAGAATATCGGCAACTTGTGGAAGATAAAATTGGGGGATTTTACATTAAAGCAGGAAGTAAAATTTGAAGATTAAAATTTATCGAGCCATTTTTTTAAGAATATTTTATCAAAGTATTCTTTAGTAGGCGGTATACCCAATTCTTTGACATCATTCTCATTATGACTAAAAACTTTTTCTGCGTATTCATCACAATAATTGCAGTCATGGCAGTCGTATTCCGTCCCGTCGCATTCTTCATTAAAAAATTTATCATAAAAGCCGTCCATTGCCTTTAGATTCATTTTATTTAAAATTTTTGATTTTTTAAAAAACGGGTTGTAGTCATCAATATTGCAGGTGTAGTATTTTACACAGTTTATATTATTTTCTGTCGGGTCTCTCCTTTCACCAATCTTAAATGTATTAATACCGAGCCTTTGATAATAATTAATATCCTCCCTTCTTACAAACATGGCAGTTAATGCTATGTTTTTGCTGTGATGTGATTCTGCAAGGCATGGAACATATGGAGGTATATACTCTTCATTCGGAGTGTTTGTAGAATGCCCGTAAAATTGTGCGTGCCAGTTCCGGATCGGGCAGCCCATTATGCAGGGCACCGTGCACATCACTTCAAAACGGGAGGGATCCCATCTTTTAGTTATTTTTTTTAAGAGTCTGAAATTTTTATTTGCAAATTGTGAAACAACAACAATGTCAGCATCAAGATCATCAAGCAGTAATTTAAATTTACCCATACTGTTGACATTGTAATGTGAAGAAATTTTTATTTTAACTTGGGGCGATATTTTTTTAAAAACCTTTGTTAAGAATGGCTGAGCTAGCGTTATATAGTCGACCTTATATTTTTCTAAAAACTCTGCAATCTTTTTTAATTCATCAATACCTTTTTCTGAGAATTCTACATTGCCGCTGCAGCCCGGGTTTAACAGAAAGGTTGTATTCATACCGAGCGCCTTTGCTTTTAAAAAATCCTTTCCCAGGTCTTCATATGTTACTTTTTTATCAATACCGGAGCTTTGAAAACGCCCTGAGCCGAATAATGATTCTCCCGGCAGATAAACACCCGCCCATATTTCAGAGGCTCCAAGTTTTGCATATTCTTCCAAAGCTTTTGCATCATGATTATATGCAACTGTAAAATACGGAGTATTTAAATAAATACTCTTATCCATAACAATTATCCTTTAATTAATTTTAAAAAAAGAACCTGTAATTGATCCCTTTTAACTTTTTATAATTTATAAGTTCAATTATCTTAGTAATAATAATAGAAATACCAGTTATTTTAAATAAAAATTTTGTATAAATCAAGATTTTCCATAAGGGAAAACGGGGGAAAAATGTTTTTAAAAACAGCCTGAATAAAACCGGCAATTTTGCCCCGATATCATACATAAAGAAATTATGGTATTTAAAAAAATATATAATAGATAATAGTTTTATTATTTTTAAATCTATATTTTCCGGATTATACCCAAAGGGCTTGAAGAAGTTGTCGTTTGTAATATTTGGATTTTTTTCCAGGAGTCTTTTAGCAATAGGAGAATTTTTATAAACTCTCAAACCTATACCGGAAAATACAATATCCCATATTGAAGCAGCCTTCCTCATTATTTTAAAGGTCTCGGATAAAGTTGTGTATGACTCTCCTTCTGCTCCAAGTATTAAAAACCACTGTATTGAATGCACTTTGCCTTTAAGTAATTTTGATGCATTGATTATATCCTGTTGCCTAAAATTTTTACCTAATTTATCCAAGACTTCATCATTTGCGGATTCTACACCTACTCCCAAATCAGATACCCTGCATTTTTTCAGTAAATCTACAAATTCCTTGTCTACTCCTTTCGGATTAATTACCATAGAAAAAAGATTTAATTTGATTTTTCTTTTAGCTATTTCTCTCAGTATGTTTTTTGCATGATCAAGCGGGATATTAAAAATACTGTCTACTATTTCAATATTTTTTATCCTGCTGTTTTTTACAATATCTTCAATCTCATCAGCAACAAGTACCGGATCCCTGAATCTGTATTCATAACCCTCAATGCCGTTATATGTGCAATATGAGCATTTTAACTTACATCCTCTTTTTGTCTGTATCTGAATGGTTGTGTTATATAATTTATATTTAAATAAATTAAGATATTTATATGGTCTTGCAAAAGGTATTGAGTTAAGATCTTCCATATATTTAGGCGGATTTTTTTCAGTAATTTTTCCGGCTTTACGTATAATTAATCCATGCAGTCCATTTAAAGATTTGCCTTTTTCGATTCTATTAACTAAATCTAAAAAAGCAAACTCACCATCGCCATATATTGCGTATTCCAGGTCAAGATAATCAAGTATTTCTTCACCATTAATACCGACTGCCGCGCCTCCTATTACAATCGGACCTTTAAAATAATCCTTGCAATGAACAACAACATTATTCTTAACCTTTTCAATAAGAAATAAATCTTTAGATCCGCTGGATGCATCAATATTACGGATAGTAATACCAATAATATCAGGCTTATATGAGGTTATTTCATTATTAATATCCCGTTTTGTATTTTTAGAAAAACATAGATCAAGTATTTTAACATCATGACCGTTATTTTCTAAAGTTGAGGCTATATAGCATAATCCAATGGGTATCAGGGGATAGGGTTGAGTTAATTGATTGGAATTAATCAGTAAAATTTTCATTATCGGGTAACCTTTCTTAATAAAGCTGTAAATAAAGCTTTACTGATTTTCAAATACAGCTCCTTTATATTATAGGATTTCATATGAATGAAGTCCTTAAAGTAAATATTGTCTTATATACCAGTTTATAATCTTGTGAATAAAGTATGCGGGTTGTAGTTTTTTATTCTTTTATACATTGCCTTGTTACAACATGAAGCATGTTGGAATTTAACGCCCACATAGCAGTATTAAGATTTTTTGTATGTATAAATGTCATTATAAATTTTTTAAATAGATTATATGGTGATAATAATTTTTTTGCAGATAGCGACATGTTTTTAGTAAACTCATCATTAGTCATATTTTTCATGTCATAAGTTAATTGGGTTAAATCATATTTATCCCAGTCTTCCGGATAGTTTTTATAAATAAGTCTGTTGTTTTTATCAAATTCTTTATATAAAGCTGTACCGGGTAACGGTGTATAAACTTTTGCTTCAATAACATCTATCCTGTTTTTTAATATATAGTCTGTTTTCCTTTTCATGCTTTCAAAGGTTTCATTATCGGCGCCATAAATAAATGCACCTAAAACAGCTATACTATGCTTGTTAATATTCTTAAAAACTTTATCATAATCAACAGATGTATTTATTCTTTTATTCATACTCTTTAATTCTTCAGGGTCAGGGGACTCCAATCCCAAGAATACTACCTTGCACCCGCTTTTGGATGCCCAGTATAAAACTTCATCATTTATGCCGAAGTTAATAGAAGACTGACAAAACCATTCTTTTTTAATCTTGCGTTTTACCATTCCTTTAAAAAGATTTATTGTACGCTGTTCTGACTCTTTCCCGTATCCCAGTATATTATCATCAACAAAAAATACATAATAATTAGGGATTTTTTCCAATTCGTCCAGTATTTCTTCTACAGGCCTCTGTCTGTATTTTTTGCCGTTTATTACGGATACGGCGCAAAAAGAACAATTTAAAGGGCATCCTCTTGAGGTTTGTATTGTTGCAAAAAGGTATCTGTCATCAAAAAGATCTCTTCTCGGAACAATAAACTCGTTATAATTATTGGGTGTCCCGTGATACTTTCTTTTAAGTTTTCCCTTAAGATAGTCTTCCAGTACTGTTTTCCAGATCTTCTCCGCTTCCCCTATTACAACAGTATCAACATATTTTAATGCTTCATCAGGCATTACGGTTGCATGCACCCCGCCCATTATTACGGGAATATTTTTCTTTTTGTATACTTCAGCTATCATATAAGCTCTTGTTGCGGCAGATGTTAGTCCTGTAATACCGACAAGATCAGCTTCTTTAAACTCAAAGTCCTTAAAATTTTCATCTATTATTTCAATATAAAAATCATCAGGTGTTAAGGAAGCTATAATACCCAGACCTAAAGGCGGTACTGCAGCTCCTGCATTTTTTATCCTGTTGCTTTTGTTGATAGGATTAATAAGAAGAAGCTTTTTTTTATATTCTTTATTTTTTACGGCGAATATTTCTTTTGCCAGTTTTAACTCAAATTTTAAATCTTTAATTAATAAAACAGAAGCAGCAATATATATTAATATAGAAAATATATAAAAAGAAATTGAACTTATTATACTTATAATATTTCCTGTTTCAAATATAATCATCTGGGGAATTGTTATTGCTGAAAAAACAACAAGGGGTATTATTACGGGAGAAAGATTTTTTATCCTTAATATAACATCCTTATTTTTTACTGAAACAAAAACCATAAAAAAGTATGATATAGAAAAGCCTACTATAAGCAGTAAGTATGAAAAAGTAAAATATATACTGCTGGCAGGTTTAAATACAATAAAAAGTCTAGTTAATATAAAGAAGGCTACTATGAAAATATAAATTAAAAGGAATAAAAAATATTTTAATTTCATTAATTAATCCGTTTTTTGCTGATATGTATAATCAAATATACTGCCTTTGTCAATAGTTACATATTAGAAAAACTTTTAACTAAAAGCAATTTAATTTTACTAATTATTAAAATAATAAAGAATCGCCGCAGGCCCCACACAATTTTTTTAAAGTAATGTGGGACTTGCGGCTTATATTACACGAAACATAATAATATTAGAATATTTATTTTAATGATGGCATGATCTTTTTCAGATTTACCAATGCTTTTTTTTCGGAGTCTGCAATATCAAGAAACATCTTTTTGCCTTCTTCAAGAGCTTCCTGCAATTCTTTACCGTTCTTTGCAAACCAATCCTGATATTCATCATTTTTCATAGGAATTTTTTTACCTGCTTTTAGTAAATGCCTTGAAGCATCTCTCCATTTTTCTCCAACATTGACCATTTCTTTTGCAACCTCATTAAGTGCATCAGAATTAAATATACCGGATGCCTCTTTTAAAAATGCAGCATATAGGAATCTAAATGCTCCGCCGCCTGTTCCCTGCTCTTCTAAAATTGTTGGTGTAAAAAGCATTCCTTCTCTAAGAGCATAACCGCTGTATTTTTTTGTCCATGATGGTATCTGTCTTGCAAACATCTTGATGCCTGATATACCGAAAATAGGCAGGAATACAGAGATAAACGGAGGAATAAGCATATTTGTACAGGTCCTGTTTAGACCTGTTTTTACCGCTTTTTTCCAATTAATATTTTCCGGGATGTTTTCAACATAAACCAATAAATTGTCTTTTGAGAATAATGCATGCGTCTCCCATGCTAATTTTAACAGGTCTTTATTTAAAATACCGATTTTCGGGAAATACGGATCGCTGACTGCATAATTATCACCATCTCTGCCTACTATGGTAATAAAATGAAACGGTGCATGAACCTGCATAAAAGGAGGCAGATATTTCATATAAAACATCTCTACACATGCAGCAGCAGGCTGTCCTGAATCAATTAATTCATTGAGTTTAATTATTGCTTCATCTGTAGTTTTAAATCTTTTTGCAAAAAATTTAATACCGCACAATTTAGCTACATTTTGAACAATAACACCCATCGGCAGTCTGATAGCTGTGATCGGGAATCCGCTTACACCTTTTGCATTTAATAAATACCCAAAAACTATTCCAGTGCCTATACCGAACATTAATGGCTCGGAAACATCAAGCCCTGCGAATTTTAATATATTTCTAACGGTACCTGACTCACAATGGGATGCTACTTTATGTTGATAATTTTTAATTATATTCATATTTAACCTCTTTATTATTTTTTTATTGTAATCTCTTGGATTAATCTATCATTTATTTTTTTTTCTTCAATGTTAATGCCTTTTTTAAGTGAGATAATATGAAAAAAGTCCGCAATTGTAACTTCAAATACTTTTGCATATTTTTGCAATAGATCTACCGTTACTTTTTTAAAACCTTCCGGGGTAAGATGTTTTTTTACTTTAGAAGGCGGCAGTTTAATCCTTGATGCCAAATCTTTATAATCAAGATTTTGCATATCTACATATAGTTTTATTGGGCTGATATTTCCTTTTAAGAATTCATCCGTCAATCTTTTTAGTTCAGTTGCTTTTGCCTGATAGTAATCATCTCCATGTTTTAATTTGCCTGCAACAGGAGGTGAGTCAACTATAGCTTCGGCATTCCCGTTTTTATCTGTTTTATACTGAACCATAGTGTATGAATTATCAAATTTTATTATTTCATCAGAAATAATCATAAATTAACTCCTTATAGTATTGAAGGGAGCCTGTTATCCAAAAAGCTGAATTTTAAGTACTGTTTTTAGATAATCCCCGCAATAATAAATATTTTATTCATCAAAAAGCAAGTGAATCAACGATTCACAATACTAGAATTAATAAATATATTGAATAAGTATTAATTACATTTTATCCAGTTCCGTTTTTACTTCTTCATACTTCTTTTTAGTTAATGGATAAAATAATACTATTACAGCTGCAATAACTAAAAAGAAAGCCGGAACCGGTCCTAAAGCTAACCTCATGCCAAATAAAGCTTTTTCAGATTGAACGGCATTTGCTACAAATCCCTGTTTTTCAAGCATTCCTTGTAATATGGCACCTCCGAATGCACCTCCCAGTGTAAACAGGAAATTCCAGATGCCGTAATAGCTTCCTTCTTTACGTTTTTTTGTTTTTACATAATCATATTCAACTGTATCGGGAATCATAGACCATGGGCATACAAATGTTGCCGATAAACCGATACCGCAAAACCCTATTAAAATAAATATTTTAGGTATACCCATTTTATGACCAAATAAAAATAAACATATAATACCTATTACCAATAAAAATAGTCCCAGTGAATATGCGTTTTTTTTGCCGATTTTTTTAGAGGCAAATACCCATAAAGGTATGAATAATATTGCTATGAAAAATATAACAACAAAACTGCCTACAACCGCTTCTTCCCGGTTTAATACATATTTAAAATAATAGGGCTGTATTGCTGTAATTAATGTAATCCCTATTACATTAAATGTCCATGTTAATAATATATTTAGATACGGTTTGTTTTTAAAGCATTCACCAATTGATTTTCCCGATTTAATATCTTCTTTATCAGGAGTGATCTCTTTTTCCTTAATACTGAAAAAAGTTATTAATGATACTATTAAAATAAGAAAACCAAAAATAATACCAGCTGCACTGAAAGCTGTTTTTTCATCGATAGGTGCTTTTGTATGTGATTTGACAATTATACCGAAAACAATTGCTCCCAGTAATGTACCGATCATTGCAAAAAACATTCTCCAGCCGTTAAGATTTGTCATTTCATCATAATCGGTTGTTAACTCCGGAGTTAATGATGAATACGGTATTGCTATTAGAGAATGAGCAAGACATGCAGTAAAATATGCAATGATAGCCCAGACAAAAAGCGCAATCTGGCCCTGTAATCCGGGTGCTCTAAAAAGCACTGCCATTGTAATAAGGCTTGTAAAAGCGCCTATTAAAATATAAGGTCTTCTTCTGCCCATTTTAGATTTAGTTTTGTCTGATATTAATCCTATTGCAGGGTCGATAACTGCATCAAATAATTTACCTAATAAAAAGGCTAAAGCAGTAAATTTCGGATCAAGTCCTACAACATCAGTAAAATAATACATAAGCCAGATAGCTATTATGGTAAAAAAAACATTTGCACCGGTATCCCCAATGCCGTAACCGATTTTTTTACCCAATGATAATTTTTCCCCCATAAAAACTCCTTTATATAAAAATTATTATAATTTTATATTGATTTGATTAAAGTACTCCATTGATAAACAATTTTTAATTAATATAATTATGAATTTTTATTTAAATTAAAATAATATAGAATTTATAAAGAAAATACAATAACTATTTTCGTCATAAAAGTTTATATTTTATTTAATAATTGTTATATGTCAAGATAATAAAAGTAACGGTTTTTCGTTACATAAGAATGAAAATATGTTTATCTGTTTAATAAAATAAATTTACAATGATATAATTTTTGATAAATTATATTAAGATTCAAACATAGAGCCGCTGTTTATAAATGCACCGATACCGTCTTTTAATTTTGTCTGTAGTATATAAGAAAAAATAGCCATGAAGATTTTATCGTATGTGCTTCTAAATCTTTTATTATAAAAACCGATTCTTTTAAATATTTCTTTTAAAGAAAATCCTTCTTTATAGACCTCTTTCATTGCTGTTATTATATCGGTATCTTTAATGTTTGGATGTAAAATATTAATGGACTTTGTATTGCAAATCCTGTTTTGCTTTAATAACCTGTCATATAATTTAGTGCCGGGTAATGCTTCCAGGGGATTAATTATGGGAATAATATTTGTTTCTTTGCAAAACTCTAATGTACTGTAATATGTATCTATTGTATCTTCATCATATCCGATTGTAAACCAGCCTGATATTACAATACCCTGGTCCTGTATGAATGCTATATTATCTTTCACTCTTTTTATTTCATCACCTTTTTTTGCTTCCGCACAATTTTTCTTTAATGTTCCTGTTTTTTTCATTATTTCAGGATTAATTGATTCTATGCCGATGGATGCATAAACCATTCCGGATTCGGCTGCTTTTTTTATTACTTCCCTGCCTTTTACTGATGCAGCTGCATTTAAATTTGCCTGGCCTGTCCAGAATCTTTTCTTTTTAATTGATTTTATTTTATCATATAATGCCGAATAATAGTTATATGTACTGTCTATACCGAAAACATTATCATCAAGTAAATAATAAAAACCCCTTAAGGTTTTTATTTCGTTAACGACATTATCAATAGGACGTGTTCTGATTTTTTTTCCGTAGATATAGGGTACTGAGCAAAAATCACAACAAACAGGACAGCCTCTTGTGGCAAGTAAAGTATCAAATCTATATCTTTTTTTATATAATTTCCTGTTTGCGATGGGAACATGTTTCAAGTCTAAATATTCATTGATTTGATGAACTTTATATCCTTTTGGATTAAATTTATCTGGTGAATATATATAAAAATCTTTTAATTGATTATTCTCAACATCATCAAGCAGTTTAGCCCATGATAACTCAGCTTCACCTATTACAACTGCATCGGCATGTTTTATTGCAGTTAAAGGAGCAGTTGATGCCTGTGGCCCTCCGAGTACAACTTTAATATTTCTTTTTTTAAACTCATCTGCTATTTTATATGCTGTTTTTTCTGCAGTGATTCTTATACTGATGCCTACAAGATCAACAGGTTCATCATAATTTACCTTCTCTCCTTTTAACATATCTACAAGTATATATTTATGATTGGGAGCCGAAGCCACTAACAATCCAAGTGAAAGGGGCATAAAAGGCTCTTTATTTTTTAAAGGATCGTCTGGTGCTGCCGATATAATCAATTTTATTTTCAAAAAATCCTCCTTAATGATTAAATGAATAAGGTTTTATGCATTCTCACATATATTAAAGATAATACTGTTTATTAAAATAATCATAAGAAATAATTATATAAATTATATTTAATAAAGCATATAGAAAATAATATTTTATTATTATAAAAAAATATGAACAGATAACATTATTAAAAATGTAAGAATATATGCTTTAAAAGATATAATATATATAAAAAAATGGAATAAAGGCAAGCATTTTTATTTTTATTTTAAAATAAAAAAGAAAAGGGGGTTCAACTAATTAAGTTGACCCCTATATGATCTATATAATAGGCAGCATCCAAAAGTCATAAATGATACTGATATTATTAAATATATAGTTTTGACAGCACTATATATTTATAATGATGACTTTTTGTCCACTTCCTCTTTTTTATTCCAATTATCTCTAAAATCCTTTGCGTTTTTTTCTATCCATTGCATAACATAATAATTATAATCCTTAGAATAACAATCATCTTTTAATGATTCTTTAATAATTTTTAATTGACATTGCATAAACGATTTAAATTCATTAATTGTCATAAATATTCCTGCCTTTCTAGATATTATATGCAAATTTAATGCCAAGTTATAGTAATTAATGAAAAAGTTTGTAAGTAATTATATATAAAGTAATTATAGATTATCTATTAAATTTATAAAATTAATAAAAATATTGTACTGTCAAAAAAAATTAACACTAATATATAAAAAATTATTATAATATTCGTAATCTGATTAAATTAAGAAGATAAAATGTCTTTTAAAAATGGTGAAATACTTATATCTCCAAAGATAGTTACGTGGATAATGCCGTATAATACTATTGATGATAATATCATCATGGACTTTTTAAAAAAAGACATATATATAAAAAAGGTTAGTGTTGAAAATCAAAACATAATTAATTTTATAAAAGGCGATAATTCATCAACGTTATTTATCATTAATTTAGATGAGTATAAAAATCCGGATAGCTATACATTGAAGGAATATCATAATGAATGCAGGCAGTTTTGTAAGCAGTTAAAAAAAATTAAAAACAAAAAAATAATCATTCATTCTAGAATTAATGATAACATTACAAAATCCATTTATAAGAAAAATAAAATTTTATATTTTAGTGCATCCGGGATTTTAAACGATAAATCGGATTTTTTTTCTGTATTGTATAAATATATTATATCATCGTTTAAATTAAAGAAAAGGCCTTTAAGATCCTCTATACGTATATATTATTTTCCTTCAAGACTCAATAAAGTTGAAATAATAAAAATATCAAATAATACTATTAAATCAAATGCATATTTAAAAGATATAAGTATTAATGGTGTGGGATTAATATCAACAGAAACGGAAAAATTAAAATTATTTAATATAGGAGACCATCTTCAATTAACTATATATTTGCAAAAAAATATTATAAATATATTAAATACTACTGTTGCGAGGATTAATAATAAAGAAAATCTTATAGGTGTAGAATACAGCATAAATGATTTTAATATGATTACAAAGAATGATGCTGATAATATAATTAAAATAATATATAGCTGGTTAAGTGAATATCTTAGATATATGAGTAATATTAGTTAATTAAGGATTAATTAATGTATTTAAAAAAGACGCAAGTTATATTAGCTGTTTTACTACTGTTATGTACATTGAACAGTACTTTTTATTTTTTTATTATATTAAAAGTAAATTTTATTGAATGGATTTTTTTTAATGCTTGTGCAGTAACATGCGTTGTTTATTTAATTGGTTTTGTTTTGTATTTAATCAAAAAAAACAGAATAATAATATTTACTTCAATATTACCTATGTTTTATTTTGGAGGAATAAGCCTTTATCTTTTTCCATGGACAGGTTTTGCATTAATTGCTCAGGCACATCATCTGATAATGGTATTAAATATTTTATTAGCTGTAATTGTTTTATTTAAGGAAAATGATTTTAAAAATGCTGTAATAGGATTATTATTAGGTATATTGGTATTCTCATTCTTTATACAGATGCAGCAAAACTATGTAAACAGTCATCCGGAATTTATAGCGGATAAATTAGGATTAAACCCCGAAGATTTTAGGGATAAATTAAATATCAAATAGCTCTTATATTTAACTTAATAATTATCTTCTTTCTCTTATTTTTAAATCAATGCTATACGAGGCTGTCCAATAAATTTTTATAAATATGAAATAAATTTATTGAAAATAAAATGATTTAGATTTATATATAAAAATATAATTTTATATAATTTAATCGATGAAAAAAAAATATACTATTCATTACCTATTATCAAAACAACCCGTAACTCTAAAGAAGAATAGAGAATATAATTTTTTAATTGATTATTATAATTCTTCTAAAGAATTAAAAAGTTTGCGTTTTAATAGAAAATGTTATTCCCTTTTAAACAAAGCAAAGGTTGCTCCTGAAAAATTAAATCTTTTTAGACGGTTTTTTAAACTGCCGCAGAATCCGTTTTTCCCGTTATTTTTAAAGTTTAAAAAAGAATACATAAATGATTTAAATAGTAAAAAAAAATTAAAAGACCAGTATATCTATAATAAAATGAGGCTTTTACCTGAATATATAAGGATTTATATACATTATTTCGGAAAGTATGAAAAAAGTTTAAACATGAAACAATCTCATTATGTATGGAGTAAAATTTTATATCCCAACTCAAAAAAAAAAGCGGATATTATGAATGAATATAAAAAAACCGACTGGATAAGATTATTTTTTGATTTTGTCAGGGAGTTAAAAATTCATTACAATTGGATTGATGAAACATATGGTAATAAACTTGTAGCTCTTTTTATATTGGAGCTTCCCATAAAAAAGTATTCTGAAGAGGAAATTAAGAGGCAGTACAGGATTTTATCTAAAAAATACCATCCTGATACGGGAGGCTCTCAATTGGAATTTAATTATTTACAAAAAGCAAAAAGTATAATGATAAAATAATTAATTTTTGTAATTTAAATGATATATTAAATTTTCTCCAATAATTTGGGCTAAAGGTTTATTGTTTAGAAAAACATTTATTAACGAATCATTACTACTTAAATTATATATATCATTTTTTATAAAATTAAAATCAGGTTGTTTTAAATTTATTCCTATAAAATTTATGTTTTTTAATAAAATATATATAAATGGATATAAAATTTTTGCATATTTTCCGCATATTATCAAATCAGAAATCCCATTTAAAATAGAAAAATATTTACCTAAATATATTGTTATTTGATATTTTAAAATATCAAAGGATAATGTTATATATTTATTTTGACCATATTTGTTTAAAAAGTAAGTATATGATTCTTTTTTACCTGTAATCCCATAAAAACCGCTATAATTTTTAATAATACCATCAACTTCTTGTCTTGTAAAACCGCACTGTTTGATTAAATAAAAGATTATGCCAGGGTCTATATCCCCTGTATTATATAAACCCATTATGCCTTCTTGCGGGGTAAGACCATATGAAATCAATAATGGGCTTTCATTTTTTATACCACATATTGTAATTTTGTCATCTAAACATAAAGAAATAATTTTAGAATTTTTATTTACTATTTTTGATGAATATCTATGAAAGATTCCATGAAAACCAAATCTTTTAAAATCATAAGATTTCGATAATTCAAATGGGATTGCATAAAATTTATTTTCATCTGGAATTTCAGTAAAAAAAGATGTTTCTATTGAAATAAAATGATTAATATTATTTAAGAATTTATTAAAAATTTTAATTGTTTCTAATGTTATAGATAAATGTAACGGATTATAATTTATCATATTTTCTAATTTTTTTAAAATTTTTTCAGATATTTCTACTATTTCTTCTTTTATCTCTCCTCCAAATAAAACTCTATATATTATATATTTTATATCTTCTTTTTTTACTTCTTCATTCCCAATTTTAATTATTTTATTAATTAATGCATTAAACATTAATTTATTGTTATATTGCATGATATCATTTATTTTTATATCAAAAATAATTTTTTTTTCTTTTAGATTAAAAACATATATTGTAATCTCTCTTGGCATTGGATTAATTATTAATGCAAACATATTCATTCCTTTCTTTACTTTTATTAAAACACTCCCTGGCTATCATTATTTCTTCATCTGTGTTTAATACAATAATCCTGACCGGATAAGAATAATCTGATATATCTAGTATGGTATTATTATAATTTGTATTAATAATATAGTCTGTTTTTATTCCGAGTTTTTCCATATTATTACATATTAATTTTCTAATCTCTGGAATTTTTGTTCCTAAGGTATCTGTAAAGATTAATATATCAAATTTTCTTAATAAAAAATAATAAGCACCGATATATTCTTTTACTCTATTAATATACATATTTAAGGCAATATTTGATTGAGGATCACTTTTTGAGTTTTTAATAATATCCCGCATATCTCCTGTAACTTCTGTTAAACCCAAAAGGCCGCTTTTTTTATTTAAAATTTTATCAACTTCATCATAATTATTTTTATTAAAATGCATAATATAAAAAGGTAAAGAAGGATCTATATCTCCGCATCTTGTATTCATAATTAATCCTTGTAATGGAGTAAATCCCATTGTGTTATCAATTGATTTTCCATATTTTATGGCACAAATACTGGATCCTCCTGTGCCAAGATGACAGCTTATGATTTTTTGACTTTCTGGACTCCTATTTAAATATTTACAAGCTTCAATCATTACATATTTATGAGAAGTACCATGAAATCCATATTTTTTTATATGATATTTATTAGTAATTTTTCTGGGTAATGCATAAGTAGAATACTCTACTGGTATTGTATTATGAAAAGACGTATCTACTACAATATACTGGGGTATATCAGGCATTCTTTTATTACATTCCTCTATAACTTTGTAAGAAACCGGGTTATGTATTGGTGCATAACTAAAGGTTTTTTGAAGCAGTTTTATGTTTTTATCATTAATTTTTGATGTATCTTTAAAATATAAACCTCCATGAACATATCTATGGCCAATTATATCCGGTTTAAAATATTCTTTATTTTTTATAGACTCATAAATCAGCTTATATATTTCATTGAAGGCTATTTCATATGTAGGCATTTCTATATAATAAAGTTCTTTATTTGAATCAAAAAAATGCTCTATATATGATTTTTTTTCACTTTTAATTCCTACTCTTTCAGCACTGCCATTTAGTATTAATTTTTCATCTGGCATGCTGATTATTTTATATTTTATTGATGAGCTGCCGCAATTAAAAATTAATATTTTTTTAGATTTCATCGCTTGTCCACCCAAAAATCGGTATTCCAATTGTATTTTGAATTATTGAGGCTAATCCCAAAATACATTTTTTAAAATCTTCTTTCTTAATACTGTTATTTAAATTTTCATCACCAGCCCCGAATCCTATTGTATTCAATTTTAATTCATTATATGTATATGAACCTTCTGTTATTCTTTCATGCCAACAGCCGATATCAGGTATAATATCAACATTTTTTAAGGCTTCAATTGACGATAATACAAATGGATTATTTGACTCAATACGCCAGGGTTTTACATCTTTTAAAATAATTTCAGAATTTAAATCACTTTTAATTTTTTCATCTACCTGAAAAGTAGAAATTTCTGTATAGTCAGGATTGTATAAATGAGATACAATATTTCTTGCTTTATTTAATATTTCATTAGGAGATTCTTCAGGTATAAATAATCTATCTACAAGGATCTCAAAATTTAAAAATTTATTATTTTTATCAGATTCATTAAAATCAATATTTGTAATTTTTAAAGAAGATTGCCCCATTAAAAAATCTTTGGGCATTGATTTATTAGCAGCTTCCAAGATATTTATTGCGGGATATACATACTCATATGATTTTATTTTTTTCTTATATTCTTTTTCAAGTTTTACTTTTATATTTACTTTGTATTCAAATCTTCCTTTATTACCTGTAAAAATATTTAAATTTGTAGGTTGACTTAATAATACATAATCAATACTATAATTATTATTTTTAAAAGTTTTCTCAAATAAACATTTTGTATTAAGACAGATATTTTTACTGTTTGTGATACAAGTAAATATTATTTTGCCTTCTAACGGTATTATACTTCTTTTTAATAATGCACCGCTATACATATATGCAATACTATTGTATAAATCGCAGTCATTTATCTTAATATTTGATTTTAGGCTATTTGTTAATAATTCATTTAATTTCTTAGTACTATAATTTTTATTTTCTTCTTCAAAAATATGTGATAATAACAGGATATCATTATTATTTTTTAAGCCATTAATAATTCCAATAATATTTCCGCTATGGTCAAAATAAACTTCATCATACTCTAATCTTTCCAATTCTTTTTTAAATAATAATAATATTTTTTCATTGTCTTTTTTACTTTGTTCAATTTTGTTTAAGAAATCAATAACTTCTTTTTCCAGAAAATTTAATTTTAATTTCATTAAATTATACATATAAATCTCCTATGAAATATCAACATATTTTTTTAATATTTAGCAATTTGTTGCTAAATATTTATTTTTATTTTCAATTTGAACTTTTGAATTATAGTAATAATTAATATTAAAAGTTTCATTTCTTTTAAGT